>Ga0265297_10007372_pt1 | contig 15287 bp, 13 predicted proteins | sample Munlanlwell13791_FD_192502 | JGI IMG/M metagenome (GOLD analysis project Ga0265297, IMG submission 192502) | Leachate microbial communities from a municipal landfill in Southern Ontario, Canada - Leachate well 137-91 | ecosystem: Engineered > Solid waste > Landfill > Unclassified | place... | reverse complement strand
AGCCCCATTTAGTAAAGCTCTCACGGCATACCCCCTTGACCGCATGGAACACCGCCATCTCGGCCGGGGACATATCGCGCATGCCTTTACAGCGCTGGATTTTCATTCATCATCCTTTTTAGAGCTTATGAAATTGTTGTTTTGTCTTGAGTGAACCAAATGTCAATATTTGATAAATTGTTGTTTTTATTTTTAGATTCCTGTTTAGAATATCTATCTGATTTAGTGCATAGCTATCTAGATATTTTCTTAACGCATGTCTATGATTAACCACTTGCCATTCGTTACTGTCTCCGCATACATAATGAGTCAAACTAACAACATAACCATGCAATTGACGTTTAAACTCGCGGCTATCAAACAATTCTTCACGAACTCCACAATAGTATTTTTTGATATACCCAAATAGTCTTCGTTTTGCTTCTGGTTCTGTAATATTTTGTTTTTTCATATATTAATTACAGATATAATTTACACCATATTCGGTGGCTATTCAATTCGTTATCTCGTGACGCGGCTTTGTGGTAATATCTAATGGTATGGTAAAAGAACTAACAGCAACAGCAATTACCAGGGGACAAAAGACCGAAATAATCGGGCAGAAGGTAATTTACCTGGCGAGCGTACCTTCCACCATGGACACTGCCCGCGCCGCGGCTTTAAAAGGGGCGGAAGAGGGGACGGTAGTCATTACCGGGGAGCAGACCGGGGGGCGGGGCCGATTAAAGCGCCAGTGGGTATCGCCCAAAGGCAATATCGCCCTGTCTATCATTCTATATCCTGATATCGCCCATTTGCCCTACCTGATAATGATTGCCTCGCTGGCGGTGGTTTACAGCATCGAGTCCATCACCGGGGTAAAGGCGCAGATTAAGTGGCCCAACGATGTCCTAATCGACGGGAAAAAGGTGTGCGGTATACTTATCGAGAACCAGGTAAAGAGAGGCAAAGCAGCCTATAGCATTGTGGGTATCGGCATTAACGTGGCTCTAAAACCTACCGACTACGCCGAGATAGCCGATACCGCTATCAGCTTAAAAAATACTAAAGTAAAAGGTGACGTGCGCCTTAAACTCATCAAAGCACTACTGCAAGAGTTTGACGAGCTTTATGTCAATCTCCCCCACCCCAAGCCCATTTACAAAGCCTGGCGGGATAAGCTGGTAACTCTGGGTAAAAAAGTTAAAGCAACTTCCGGCAGCCAGACAATTGAAGGTATAGCCAAGGCAGTTGACGAAGACGGCGCCTTATGGATACGGGGGGCGGAGGGGACTTTAACTAAAGTGGTGGCGGGGGACGTTACTTTACGGGAATAAGTAACAAATGCCAAGTACCATGGAACAAGGGTAGAAAAGTGTTTGATACTTGACACTTGCTACTTGATATTTAATTCTCTTTTTACTTCTTGTTTTTCTTAACTACCGGTATCCAGATTTGGCATTTCAATGCCGCAGTTTCTCCTTCAATAACACAATATCAGGGATAAAGACGGTTTTTCCCGACTTTTTGTGCTGACTTTAGCCGGAGGGGAAAATAGAAAGAGGGAGGGGTAAAGCGCCCCTCCCCCCTTAATTTGCGGTTATTTCTTTTTCTGTTCGACTAATTGGCCTAATTGACCGAACGCGCGGAGAAATTCCATGGGGATGGGGAAGATAATGGTGCTGTTTTTCTCGCTGGCAATCTCGGTGAGTGTTGATAAGAAACGAAGCTGTATGGCGGAAGGCTCGCGGCCGAGAATATGGGCGGCCTGCGCCAGTTTTTCCGAGGCCTGGAGTTCACCTTCAGCATGGATGATTTTAGCGCGTCTTTCACGCTCGGCTTCAGCCTGGGCAGCCATGGAACGCTTCATTTCCTCGGCCAGTTCAACCTCTTTAATCTCGACAATGCTGACCTTAACGCCCCAGGGGTCGGTCTGCTCATCAATAATCTTCTGCAGCATTAGATTAAGCTTCTCACGTTTGGAGAGCAGTTCGTCAAGCTCTGACTGACCCAACACGTTTCTCAAAGTTGTCTGCGATATCTGTGATGTAGCGCGAATATGGTCCAGCACTTTAACCACAGAAGACTCGGGGTCGACAACGCGGAAGTAAATGACGGCGTTAACGCGCACGGTAACGTTATCCTTGGTGATAACCTCCTGTGAGGGAACATCCATCGTGACAACGCGCAGGTCAACCTTAACCATGCGGTCTATGAAGGGGATAATGAAGAAAAGTCCGGGACCTCTAGCGCCCACAAGGCGACCCAGCCGGAAGATGACGCCGCGTTCATACTCGGCGACAACTTTAACAGCCATCATAATCAGTATCAGGACAATAAAAGCAGCAATTCCTATACCTACATACATTTTTTGTCTCCTTTATTATTTTTTTACTACGGTTAATTTCAAACCATCGACTTTGGTTATAATAACTTCCTCTTCAGGTTCGACCCGGCCTTTATCGATGACGGCTGTCCAACGCTCGCCATCGACGAGGACCACCCCTTTAGGATTTAGTTCAACTGCCACCACGGCAGTTTTACCGATGAGTTCTTCCTTGCCCGCACCTATTTTCCTCTGATGGGCACGGACTACCCAGAATACCACAAAGCCCAGAATAACAACAACAATCACGATGATAAGAGCTAACAACCAGGGATCAATATATTCCATATAAAACCTCCGCTACCGCTTTGGCTTGCTGACGGCAGCACCTTTGCGCTTTTTTTCTACGTATAATAGTAGACCATCTACTCGTTTAATGATAACATCATCGCCGACTTTTATCTCGCCGCTCTCCGATATAGCTGTCCAACGCTCGCCTTTATAGAAGACCGTCCCCTCGGGATTTAGTGTCTCCTTTACTACGGCGATTTTATTTATCAGTTCCTCGCGACCGGTAAATGCCTGCTTGCGGTGGGCGCTGATAGTACGCTGTATAATAAACGTGAGCCCTCCGGTGACGAGGATACAGATAACCGCCACCAGCCACGGGTCTATCTGGAACTCCGGCGAAGCGCCTTTAAAAAGCATTAGAGAGCCCGCCACCAGCGATACCACGCCACCGGCGGTAAAGATGCCGAACGTCGTAGTTAACACCTCTCCGATAAATAGCCCGATGGCTAAAACAATTAGTAATATGCCGGCATAGTTAACCGGCAGCATCCCCAGTGAATAAAAAGCCATCAATAAGCTGATGCCGCCGACGATGCCGGGGAAAATTAGACCGGGATTAAATATCTCCGCCATAATGCCCAGCGTGGCGATACTTAAAAGCAAATAGGCAATATTGGGGTCAGCGATGGTGTAGAGGAAATTTTCGACGGTGGTCATCGAGAAATCTACTATGGCAGCGCCGGCGGTATGCAGGGTAACAACCTGCCCATTAATCAGCGTCACTTGCCGTCCATCCAGCTGTCCGATGAGGTCTTGAATGTCCGATGCCACCAAATCAATGACATTAAGCTCCAGGGCTTCACGCTCGGTAGCAGAGACGCTTTCGCGGACGGCTTTTTCCGCCCACTCCATATTACGGCCGTGGGCTTCAGCAATGCTGCGGATATAAGCTGCCGCATCGTTGACTACCTTTTCCTCCATCGTCTCGGACATCGCCTGCTCCCCTTCTTCACCAATGGAGACCGGATGGGCGGCGCCGATGGCGGTATTGGGCGCCATGGCGGCAACATGGGCAGCTATCGTGATAAAGACGCCCGCAGAGGCGGCGCGGGAGCCAGAAGGAGCGACGTAAACAACTACCGGCACATAAGAGTTGACCATGAGCTTCACGATATCGCGCATGGCGGTGTCCAGCCCGCCGGGGGTATCCAGTTGGATAATCAGGGCGTGGGCGCCGTTCTTTTCCGCCTCCTGGATGCCGCGTTCAACGTAATCCACCAGCACCGGGTTAATCGTTCCCTTAATCGTCAGGACGTAGATTGCGCCGGAGGTCTGCGCCTGCACTCCGCTGGCGGTAAAGACCGCTAGCAGAAGAACTACTAAGAGGAATACTATCTTTATTTTTTTAAGCATCATTCTGACCTTAGAAAGCCCTTTAATTATAGACGGTATAGCAACAGGGATGCAATACAAAACAGGGAGAAAAAAAATACATCTAGAATAATATAAATCTACTCGTAAATTTTGTTGACAACCCCCTACGGGTATGATATTATAATGATTGCGCTCTGCAATAGGGCGCTTTTTGCACCTTAACAACTGGATAGCGATTGGAAAGTTAAACCAAGTTTAAAACCAAGTCAATCAAATTTTTTTGGAGAGTTTGATCCCGGCTCAGGATAAACGCTGGCGGTGTGCTTTATGCATGTAAGTCGAACGCCCCGACGCAAGTCGGGGAGTGGCGGACGGGTGAGTAACGCGTAAATGACCTGCCCTAAAGTGGGGAACAACTCCTAGAAATGGGAGCTAATACCGCATACGGTCCTTCTTGTAAAGGGGAAGGACGAAAGCCGTAAGGCGCTTTTGGAGGGGTTTGCGCCCGATTAGCTAGTTGGTGAGGTAACGGCCCACCAAGGCTACGATCGGTAGCTGGTTTGAGAGGACGACCAGCCACACGGGGACTGAGACACGGCCCCGACTCCTACGGGAGGCAGCAGCAAGGAATATTGGGCAATGGGCGAAAGCCTGACCCAGCGACACCGCGTGGGGGAAGAAGACCTTCGGGTTGTAAACCCCTTTTATTAGGGAAGAATAATGACGGTACCTGATGAATAAGCCCCGGCTAACTACGTGCCAGCAGCCGCGGTAATACGTAGGGGGCGAGCGTTATCCGGATTTACTGGGCGTAAAGCGGGCGTAGGCGGCTCGTCAAGTCAGATGTGAAATCTCCCGGCTCAACTGGGAGGGTGCATTTGATACTGGCGGGCTAGAGTGCAGCAGAGGAAGATGGAATTCCCGGTGTAGTGGTGAAATGCGTAGATATCGGGAAGAACACTAGTGGCGAAGGCGGTCTTCTGGGCTGTAACTGACGCTGAGGTCCGAAGGCGTGGGGAGCAAACAGGATTAGATACCCTGGTAGTCCACGCAGTAAACGATGGATACTAGGTATGGGGAGTATCGACCCTCTCCGTGCCGAAGCTAACGCTTTAAGTATCCCGCCTGGGGAGTACGGTCGCAAGACTAAAACTCAAAGGAATTGACGGGGGCCCGCACAAGCAGCGGAGCGTGTGGTTTAATTCGATGCAACACGAAGAACCTTACCAAGGCTTGACATGTTGGAAGTAGTGAACGGAAACGGAAACGAACTGTTAAATCAGTAGCCATCACAGGTGATGCATGGCTGTCGTCAGCTCGTGCCGTGAGGTGTCGGGTTAAGTCCCATAACGAGCGCAACCCCTGTTGCCAGTTAATTTCTCTGGCGAGACTGCCCCGCAAAACGGGGAGGAAGGCGGGGATGACGTCAAGTCAGTATGTCCCTTATGCCTTGGGCCACACACACGCTACAATGGATGGTACAGCAGGTTGCAATGGAGCGATCCGGAGCTAATCCTTAAAACCATCCCCAGTTCGGATTGCAGGCTGCAATTCGCCTGCATGAAGTCGGAGTTGCTAGTAACCGCGTATCAGCTTGGCGCGGTGAATACGTTCTCGGGCCTTGTACACACCGCCCGTCACGTCATGAAAGTCGGCAACACCTGAAGCCGATGTGCTAACCCGCAAGGGAGGCAGTTGTCTAGGGTGGGGTCGGTAATTGGGACGAAGTCGTAACAAGGTAGCCGTAGCGGAAGCTGCGGCTGGATCACCTCCTTTCTAGGGAGATGAAAAATTGGTGTGAAACCAGTTCTCCTAGGTCGGTCGCCTCCGAATTTATTCGGGGACGCCTCTTTCCCTCCGCTATCCAGTCGTTAAGGTGATTTTATTTTCCCACTGTCATTCTGGTACAGGCCAGAATCCATTTAACGCCACCTTAAATTTAGGGGGTATTGGCGTCTCCCCTTCGTAAGGGGAGACAGGAGAGGGATTTTGTAATCGTCATTCCCGCGTAGGCGGGAATCCATTACTGCCTTAAACTTACTTAAAATCTTAGTACAATCTGAAATATCAAAAGGGGAATAGCCTGCGGACAGGGGCGCCAGCCCCTCTCTCTAAATCCCCTCTCCAAACAAATAAAACTACAACACTTACAGACGCTCAGTTTGGAGAGGGTAAGAGCCTGCCCCGTACTTGATACGGGGGTGAGGCATAATCTCCCCGAGATCCTTCGCTATGCTCAGGATGACAATTAGGAGAATAGCTTGGAGGAACATACCTTTAAAGACTAAAGCGCATTTACATTCTCCCCCAACCCATATATACTGGTATTAAGCATATGTCGTTCATCCAAAACAAAATGATTACATCAATTGAAACCTCAAAACAAAAAACAAAAACACTAAAAAATGAACCTGATTTAACATATAACAAAAAACAAATATTAAAGCTGTTTACACTCAAATTGTTTTAAAATAAAAAAATCAAATCATGTTCAACAGGAGCGATATGAAATACATATTATTAATCAGTATCCCCGTTATTTTAACCCTACTATTATTAACCGGCTGCAGCGGTGAACGCGTTGCAGAAGAAGGCGATAATGTAACCGTGCATTACACCGGCTCGTTAGAAGACGGGACGGTCTTCGATTCTTCCATTGGCAAAGACCCCCTCGCTTTCACCATCGGGGCAGGAGAAGTAATTTCCGGCTTTGACGATGCCGTAAAAGGTATGAAGGTCGGCGAGGTTAAAACAGTTACGCTAACTCCCGACCAGGCATATGGGGAATATAATAATGACTTGATTATTACCCTTGAAATCAGTCAAATCCCATCAAGTATCAATTTGGAACTTGGAGAAAATATTCCATTACAGAACAGCGCCGGACAGATTTATGTCAGCAAGATAATTGGCATCGGACTTACAACCGTTACGGTGGATGCCAACCACGAACTTGCCGGTAAAACCCTGATTTTTGAAATAGAGCTTGTCAGCATAAACTAAGTTTTACAATTACCTTCTCCTTGATTTCGAGGCGTTTTCATCGTAAAATATAAAGCGTTATGGGCCATTAGCTCAGCTGGTTAGAGCACAGTCCTGATAAGACTGGGGTCTGTGGTTCGAGTCCACAATGGCCCACCATTTTTCTCCTCCCACTATTTCCTCAAAAACATCAACAGGGTATTTTTCTTCTTTTGTTTTTGGTACTATGTATTTACACACAAAGTGAAGAAGTAGATATTAGGAGAGAATATGCTGGAAAGAAAAACGGGGATATCCGCATTTCCTGACAAGCTTGACGTGTACAGATTAACCGACACTATACGAACGGTACAGTGCAATTTACATCAGGAATCTCACTACGCCTACGCAAGCTGGGTCATTACGGATGACGGCGTGGTCGTCATCGATACCGGCGAACCATCTGTCAGTTCCCTCATCAATGAGGAAATCGCCAGGGAAACCGACAAACCGGTGAAATACGTGATATATACCCATGGACACGCTGATCATTCCCGCGGCACCTATGCGTTTATGGAGCACAATCCCCGGATAATCGCCCATGAAAATCTGATATCCCGGTTTAAACGCCACGAGTTGACTGCCGAATACATCAACAGGATCATGAAAATCCAGATACACTTTGACCTGAAAAGCGAGCGTATGCCAAAGTACCCCTTCATTTATCCTACTGATACATACTCGGACGAATATGAATTCCGCCTGGGAGGCAAGACCTTTCATCTGTTTCATGGCAAAGGCGAAACGGATGACCACACACTCGTCTGGATACCTGAAGAGAAAACCGTATTCTGCGGGGACTTGCTGGAAGCTTCATTTCCCAATCTGGGCAATCCCTTTAAAGTCCAGCGGTACGCCGAGGAATGGGCTGTTGCCCTGGAAAGAGTGCTCGCGCTTGATCCGGATATTGCCGTCGGCGGCGATGTCGTCCTGATTACTAAGCAAAAGATACTTGAAGTGCTTGGCGAGAATATTGAACTCCTGAGATTTCTCCAGGATTCAGTAGTAAAAGCAGCCAATGAAGGGAAAAACCTGGAACAGATAACCGAGGAAATCCAGCTTCCCCCTCATCTGGAAAAAAGCCCTAATTTACGGCAGATATACTCGCGGCAGGAGTTTGCCATCTACAACATATGGAAACGGTATTGCGGGTACTTTGATTTTTCCCCCTCCAGTCTCCTCCCCCGGCCGAAAAAGGAGATATCCGGCGTAGTACGCGGCCTCATAGGCGATGATGAATCCATTATAAAAACGGCGAAGAAACTCGTTGCCGATGGGCAGCTGCAACTTGCGCTTGAGACGTTGGATATTATTTTAAAAACAGATTATGAATACGTACCCGCCCGCCGGGAGAGAATGGAGATACTCAAAAAGCTGTTTGATACTGATATATGCCTCATGTCACGCAATACCTGGCTGTATTATCTTGAAGAAGACGAACGCTTTCTTGAACAGCATTCTTAGTTCTATTCGGTTATGGCCTATTCGTTATAAAACGTAGTACCGGTTTAACTACAGACCCGTTCCCCTGCCTTCGCTCCTCCTCCCCTGAGAATGGCGCCGGAGGAGGTTGCCATTGTGGCACCTGGTATTTTGTGTTACACTTAAAGTAAGTTCCAGTTTAGGTTATAACAAGCTTCTCGGAAGCAACTCATATAGAGTATTCTTAAGTGTTGGATGACCCAAGCTCTAACTAATAGTTAAGAGAGGAGGCCATCCAATGGTTTTTGAAGACAAGTCTATCCAGTGTACCGATTGTGGCGCCACGTTTACCTTTAGCGTACAAGATCAGGAATTTTACCAATCCAAAGGCTATACCAACGAACCCAAACGCTGCCCTACTTGCCGTCAGGCACGTAAGACCGACCGCAATGGCGGCTATAGCCCCACGCGCCAGATGTTTCCGGCTACCTGCAGCCAGTGCGGCAAAAGCACCGAAGTACCGTTCCAGCCCCGTGGTGATAAGCCCGTATACTGCAGCGAGTGTTTCAACAAAGTAAAACCCGCCAGATAAACAACGTTAATCCATCAGGTATTTCCGGGTCAGGATGACAAAGCCCGGATGTGCTCTTGGTATTTAACGGCCTGAACGAAAATAATAAAGGAGTAATTATGAAAATATATGTGGGCAACATCGCCTATGACCTGACGGAGGACCAGCTAGCGGCGGAATTCGGTGCCTATGGCAAAGTGGAATCTGTAGCTATTCCCTCCGACAAGATAAGCGGCCGGCCCCGTGGTTTTGCTTTTGTGGAAATGCCAACCAAAGCTGAGGCTGAAGCGGCTATCGCCGGGCTCAACGGCAAGACATTGAGTGCCCGTACCATTGTAGTTAACGAATCGCGTCCACGGAATGATAACCGGGGCGGTGGTTCCTTTGGTAATAAAAGGGGCGGCGGTTTCGGGGGCGGCCGGGGTGGCTATTCGAGTGGGAACCGGCGCCGGTATTAAGTAGAACGATTTCAGAAACAACTTTAACGGTTGCCTGTAACAGCCGGTGAAGGGGATAACGAATGAAGTCAAACGAGGTGGATACGGGAACAGCGCCTCCCAGATGACTAAAGGAACGTAATATGAACCTAAAACAGATACCAAAGTTGCGCCTAGGCGACCTGGAAACGAATGTCCCCATCGTCCAGGGAGGCATGGGCGTTGGTATTTCTTTATCCGGCCTGGCTTCGGCAGTGGCTAATGAGGGCGGTATCGGTGTTATTTCCACGGCGGGTATCGGCATGCTGGAGCCGGATTTTAACCGGAACTTCCGGGAAGCCAATAACCGGGCTTTGCGCCGCGAGATTAAGAAAGCGCGGCAGAAGACGCAGGGCATTATCGGCGTCAATATCATGGTTGCATTAACCGATTTTACCGACCTCCTTCTGGCCTCGGCAGAAGAAGGGGCGGACGTCGTCTTCCTGGGAGCGGGACTGCCGCTAAAAATACCAGAGTGTCTGCTGTCCGGCAAAAACGGGCAGCACGCCGTCAAGGTTGTGCCCATCGTTTCTTCCGCGCGGGCGGCTCAGTTGATATTCCAGTACTGGGCCAGGAATTACCATCATGTGCCGGACGGAGTTGTTGTAGAAGGGCCTTTGGCGGGCGGACACCTCGGCTTTAGCCGCGAGCACATCAACGATCCGGAATATACGCTGGAAAAGATATTGCCGGGGGTCATCGCCGCTGTACAGCCTTATGAAGAGAGTTTCGGGAAGAGCATTCCCGTGATAGCCGCCGGGGGTATATTTTCCGGCGCTGATATCTACCGCTACCTGGAAGCAGGAGCCGGTGGAGTCCAGATGGCTACGCGTTTCGTCGCTACCCAAGAATGTGACGCCGCGCCCGCTTTTAAAGAAACCTACATTAATTGCCGCCAGGAAGATTTAATCATCATTGATAGTCCCGTAGGGCTGCCGGGGAGGGCTATTAAGAACAAATTCCTTGAAATGGTATCAAAAGGATTTAAAAAACCAATCAAGTGCCCATGGAAATGCTTGAAGACCTGTGACTTTACCAAATCGCCGTATTGTATCGGCGCGGCGTTAACCAATGCCAAGAACGGTATTTTAGATAAAGGATTCGCCTTCGCCGGGGCTAATACCTACAGGATAAACGCCATTACTACCGTCAAGAAGCTTATCGATTCTCTGTTGAGCGAATATAATTTAGCCACCGGTAAAAGCCCGGTAGCTGTGAGTCCTCTCCGCTAGAGAGCGCCATGCAGGGTAATATGAAGGGAGACGCGATGAATATCTATGTGGGCAACCTTTCACTTGAAATGACTGGAGATGAATTACGCCAAGAGTTTGCAAAATTCGGGCAAGTTATTTCCGTAATCATTATGAGTGACAAATATATCGGCAGCGGCCAGCCTAGGGGTTATGGGTATATTGAAATGCCATCAAAATCAGAAGGAGAAACCGCCATCACTTGCCTTGAAGGGAAAATGATTAATGATCGGTCTATAAATGTCGTTGAAGCTCTGCCCCTCTCGCATAAAAACGGGATGACAATGTACGGTAGTAGATATAGATATCCTTCTAGTAGAAAGAGAGAGAGAAAATACCAGGTGATCTAAGTCGCTTGACCTGTGTTTCAGGCTTTCGATTCACCTTTTATTAAGTAGTAAAATGAATTTTGAAACCTTTAATTTCCACCCGAGCGTAATGGCCGGTGTACGTTCACTCGGGTACACCATACCCACACCGATACAATTAAAAGCTATCCCACCGGTAATGCTGGGACAAGACGTCATCGGACTGGCCCAGACCGGTACGGGAAAGACGGCAGCCTTCGTACTGCCGATATTGCACAAATTACTCCCTGGACCGCGGGGGCGGATACGCTGTCTGATAATATCCCCCACGCGCGAACTTGCCGAGCAGACCTGCGATTTTATCAACAGCCTGCAGAGCTTTACCGGGCTGCGGGGTGTTACTATCTATGGCGGAGTGGGGGAATCTCAACAAATCATGAACCTGCGTAATGGAGCTGACATTATCGTAGCCTGCCCCGGCCGTCTACTGGATTTCCTGTGGAAGGGCACAGTGGGACTGGCCGACCTTGAGGTACTCGTAATTGATGAGGCCGACCGCATGTTTGATATGGGATTTCTGCCTGATATCCGCAGCATTTTGGCGTGTATACTGAATCAGCGGCAAACCCTGCTTTTTTCCGCCACTATGCCGGAGAACATCCGGCGCCTGACACGGGATATCTTGAACAACCCGGTTACAATACAAGTAGACCGACAAATGCCGGCGAAGACCGTGTCCCACCGGCTTTACCCGGTGGAACCGCACTTGAAAACAGAACTCTTAAAGGAAATCCTCAAGCAAACGAAGACTGATTCAGTGCTGGTTTTTACCCGCACCAAGCACCGGGCTGAACGTTTAACGCAACAGCTGGTTAGGGCGGGTTACCGGGCAAATGCCTTACAAGGTAATATGCCTCAGCACCGGCGGCAATCTGTATTGAAAGACTTCCGTGCGGGAGCGACAAAAATACTGGTAGCCACAGATATCGCCTCGCGCGGCATTGATATACTGCAGATTTCCCACGTTATCAATTACGATATGCCGGAGAGTGTTGATGATTATATCCACCGCGCCGGCCGCACCGGGCGTGTGGAAAAAAGCGGAGATGCCTTTACGCTGGTTACCGACGCCGATACAAGTAAAATACGGGCGCTAGAACGCCTCCTTAAAAAACCGCTGGAACGGCAGACAATTCATGGTTTTAATTACGCCAAGCCCGCCCCGGCTGACAAACCACGTTTTTCCAGGCAACCATAAAGTCGTTTTACATGAAGCCCCTATAATGTTACCCTATTACCATAGAGGGGTAGATAATGGATGACAAAGAGAAATTACAGCTGGTGTCTCCTTGCGGCTATAACTGCCTGGGCTGCGCCGCCTACATAAACAGCACCTGTAGCGACGAAGTCATTATTCAAAAAGAAGCGGATAGAGCCAACCTCACCGTTGAGCAGCTCCGCGGCGAGTGTTCCGGCTGCCGTGCAATGCAGGGACGACCTCATATGAATATGCTCTGCGTGACTTACGATTGCTGCGTCAATAAAAAGGGACTGGATTTTTGTTATCAGTGCGATGAATTCCCCTGTTTAAAGCTCGCGCCGATTAGCGATAGGGCTGAAGTTCGCCGGCATAATACCAAGGTTTACAACCTGCTAATGCTTAAAAAGCTGGGGCTGGACGAATATGTCAGGAAAAGCAGTGACTTTGTAAGAAACTGGGCAAAAGGCAAACACCCTGTCCTTGGCGACGACGTTCAAGTACCGTAACGCGTAAAATAATACGCGCCCAACCCCCAACTTTATAAAATATGCCCAATACTGTATGCTTATTAAGGCCGTTGTCACGAATAACCTCTAATTGGTGATGTAACTATCTATGGTAACAAAACCAGCCATACTTTACAGTGAAGACCTGAAGCAGTACGACTTTGGTTCTGGCCACCCTTTCCGCGGTGATAGATACGGCAACTTCATCCAGTTATTAAAATCACGGTTGAGCGGTGACCGGTACTACGATATTCTTTCCGCCGAACCGGCGACTATGGACGATCTCCTAAGAATCTGTGATAAAGACTATATAGATTTCAACCGCGAGTTTTTTCATGCCGCCAGCGGCGGCTGGCACTCGTACTTCGAAGATTTTAGCCACTACCACTCGCGGGATAATCAACCCATCGGTACTCCCGGCCAACTGGAAGAAGCCGCCAGACTAATCATCGGGCAAGCCAAGAAAGCCTGCGATTTGGTGCAAAGCGGCAAGTATCTTAAAGCGATATCCGTCGGGGGCGGCATGCACCACGCTAAACAGCGCTTTGGTGAGGGCTTTTGTATTTATAACGACGTAGCATTTGCGGCTTTCTACCTGGCGGAGCAATACAAACTGGAGCGCATCCTGGTGATAGACACGGATGCTCATGCCGGCAATGGCACCGCCGACTACCTGCGCACCAACACCAAGATTCTTTTCATAGATATCCATCAAGACCCCCATACCATCTACCCCGGTACTGGTTTCGTTGGAGAGATCGGTGAGGGTAAACGGGCTGGGTTGGACATCAATATTCCCATGCCGCTAGGCGCTGGTGATGAATCCTACCGTAAAATCTTCGATGAGATAATCCTGCCGGTAACGCAGGAATACCAGCCGGAAATCATCGTACGCAACGGCGGTTCCGATCCTTATTTCGACGACGGGCTAACGAATCTGGCCATGACAGTTGCCGGCTTTAAGATGATGGGTGCAAAAATACGGCAAATGACCGAGGTTTGCGGCGGCAAACAAATCGACCTGATAGCATCGGGCTACAATGAAAAGGTGTTGCCGTATGTCTGGTTATCCCTGATTTGCGGTGTTGCTGACTTTCCTCTAACTATCGAAGAACCGGAGACGGTACCGCCACAACTTTACCAGGACGACACTTTAATAGAAACCGAAAAAGTCATCAGTGAAGTAAAACGGAATCATCTAAAGCATTGGCGATGCTTTAAGTAATCGTTAACCCCTCTAGAGCGACTTTCCAGCGGGAACGGCGATATTGTATAATTAATAAGTAACTAGAAGGGGTCAAACGTGGAAAATCCCCTCGATAAAATTAGAAAAGAATTCCCGCAGAAATTTGCTTCCGAGAATGAAATTTTTTGTAATATCCACCGTGGCGATAGAATTTTCATTGCTTCGGCTTGCGGTGAACCACAATATTTAGTCAGCGCCCTGATTCGTTATACCGAATCTTATCCCAAAGCCTTTTTCGACACCGAGGTTATTCACATCTGGACACTGGGGCTTGCGCCTTACACCGAAGAAAGATTTAAGTACAACTTCCGCCACAACTCCTTCTTCATCGCCGACAGCACCCGGAACGCAGTTAACAAGGGTATGGCGGATTATACTCCAGTCTTCCTTTCAGAGATTCCCAGCTTGATTAACCGCAAGCATATCCCCATTGACACCGCGTTAATACAGGTCTCTCCGCCGGATGAACACGGTTACATGAGCCTCGGCATCAGCGTGGATATCGTTAAAGCCGCCGTGGAACAGGCTTCGCTGATAATCGCCCAGGTCAATTCTTTCATGCCCCGCACCCACGGCGACAGTTTTATTCACGTCAGCAAAGTGGATTTCCTCGTGCCTTATGACGAACCGATACTGGAATATGACTATGGTGAAGACACCCACCCGGAAGTCACCCAGGAGATTGGCAACTACGTCTCACGCCTGGTTCAGGACGGCGACACTATACAAGTCGGCTACGGCACCTTACCGGACGCTATTTTAATCAACCTGGCGGGGAAAAAGCACCTCGGTGTCCACACGGAACTTATCAGCGACGGCATCATCGAACTAATGAAGATGGGCGTTATCGACAACTCCCAGAAAACCATCGATAAAGGCAAAACCGTCGGCGCTTTTTGTATGGGCAAAAAAGAAACCTACGACTACATAAATGACAATCCTTCGGTTGAATTCAGGCCCGTTGACTATACCAACAATATGCTGGTCCTCGCCCGGCACGAGCGGTTTGTGGCGATTAACAGCGCTTTAGAAGTGGACCTGACCGGACAATCTACCGCCGAATCGTTAGGGAAAGTTTTTTACAGCGGCATGGGCGGCCAGGCCGACTTTATGCGGGGGTCTGCACAGGCTAAACGCGGCCGGTCCATCTTGACCCTGCCATCCACCACCAGCGACGGTAAAATTTCACGTATCGTGCCTTTCTTATCGGAAGGCGCGGGGGTAACTCTGAACCGCGGCGACGTCCGCTACGTCGT
>Ga0265297_10007371_pt1 | contig 15289 bp, 17 predicted proteins | sample Munlanlwell13791_FD_192502 | JGI IMG/M metagenome (GOLD analysis project Ga0265297, IMG submission 192502) | Leachate microbial communities from a municipal landfill in Southern Ontario, Canada - Leachate well 137-91 | ecosystem: Engineered > Solid waste > Landfill > Unclassified | place... | reverse complement strand
GATATTGAAACGCAAGGAAAATGCCCCGGCGCGCCCGTTCCTCGATCGCCATTTCAAAAAGGTTTTTGCCCTCGTAAGTCGCGCTTCCGCGCGTCACGATATACGACGGATGACCGGCCAGCACGCGCGCAAGCGTGCTTTTCCCCGAACCGTTCGGGCCCATGACGGCATGTACCTCCCCGGTTTTGACCGAAAGATTGATCCCTTTCAGAATCTCCACTCCCTCGATGCTGACATGCAAATCCTTGATCTCTAACATTTATTCCTCCATTTAAACCCGTGGAACGGGGAACGGGAAACGTAAAAGCATTTCGGTTGTATTCCTCGTTCGCCTCTCCCCGATCTTTTACCCGACACTTCCTTCCAAGCTCACACTCATCAGCCGCTGTGCCTCGACGGCGAATTCCATTGGAAGATTCTTGAACACCTCCTTGCAAAACCCGTGAACGATCATGGAGATGGCATTCTCCGCAGACATACCGCGCTGTCGGCAGTAAAAAAGCTGGTCCTCGCTGATCCTTGAGGTCGTGGCTTCATGTTCGGCCCGCGAGGTCCGGTTATTGACTTCAAGCGTTGGGAACGTATTTGCACTCGACCGGTCACCCATCAAAAGCGAATCGCATTGAGTGTAATTACGCGAGCCGGCAGCACGCGGCACCATTTTCACGAGCCCGCGGTAAGTGTTCTTGCCGAAACGCGCGGAAATCCCTTTGGAAATAATCGTGCTTTTCGTATGTTGCCCGAGATGGATCATCTTGGTCCCGGTGTCGGCCTGCTGGTGGTTGTTGACCACAGCCACTGAATAAAACTCTCCGACCGAATGATCGCCCTTCAAAATACAACCCGGGTATTTCCATGTGATTGCCGAACCTGTTTCCACCTGCGTCCACGAGATCCTGGAATAAGCTCCCTCACAAAGCCCGCGTTTGGTGACAAAATTATAGATACCGCCCTTGCCTTCCTTATCTCCTGCATACCAATTCTGCACGGTCGAATATTTGATCGAGGCCCTTTCGTGCGCCACAAGTTCGACCACTGCGGCATGAAGCTGGTTTTTGTCGCGGATCGGCGCGGTACAGCCCTCGAGGTAACTTACAAAACTTCCTTCGTCCGCCACGATCAGGGTCCGTTCGAACTGGCCCGTGTCCATGGCGTTGATACGGAAGTATGTGGAAAGTTCCATCGGACAGCGCACGCCTTTGGGAATATAGCAAAAAGAGCCGTCACTGAAGACCGCGGAATTGAGCGCCGAGAAAAAATTATCCTTTACCGGCACCACAGAACCCAGATATTTTTTTACCAGCTCCGGATGCTCGCGCACCGCCTCCGAAAAGGAGCAAAAAACAATCCCGTATTCCTTGAGTTTTGCCTTGTAGGTCGTCGCAACCGACACGCTGTCAAAGACCGCGTCTACGGCCACCCCCGCAAGCACTTTCTGCTCCTCAAGCGGTATCCCGAGTTTCTCATAGGTTTTGAGGATTTCCTGATCCACGTCTGCAAGACTTTGGGGACCCTCCTTTTTTTTCTTCGGCGCGGAGTAATAGATAATGTCCTGATAATCGATCTTGGGATAACGGACACTCGACCAGTCGGGCTCTTCCATCTTGAGCCACTCGCGGTAGGCCTTAAGCCGCCACTCGAGCAGGAAGGCCGGTTCATTCTTTTTTTGGGAAATGAAACGGATCGTATCTTCATTAAGGCCGCGCGGTGCGGCATCCGATTCAACCGGGGTCACAAACCCGTAGGCGTAGTCCTTGTGGATAAAAGATCCCTCATCTTTCTTCATGACCTCGTCCTCGGGACAAACGCAAGCTCTGGTTTCTGTGCCAAACCCATCATATCTTCAGCGATCATCTTCAGTGTGATGGTCTGATAAAGTTCATCCAGGGTTTTTTGTGTCTGGTACCAAACCGGTTTCAATTTGCACAACGAAAAATGAGTACAAACAATGCTTTTCCGGTGTTTAATGTCGCAAAAAGCCTCAAAGGTGCTTCCTTCCAAAGCCTCGATGATCTCTTTGAGAGTGATCTCGGTGGAGGGACGGGTCAAGCTCCATCCGCCTTTGTTTCCCTGCTGGGAAGTGGTGATGCCGGCCCGCCTCAACCCCTGCAAGATCTTCTCCGTAAAGGTCACGGAAAATCCTTCGTGCTCGGCGATCTCTTTGGCAATACTAGCTCCAGGCCAAGGCTTCTTGGCCATATGCGCCAGACAAATCACTCCGTATTCTGTCTTAGTGGTGTATCGCATGACCTTCTATCTCCAGGTTCTGATCAGCAATGCGCGGATTATAACAAACCAGACTGTTTTTGTCCAGTTCAGGCGCTTTAATATTTCCCGCTCTGAAGATCACGGTCCCAAAATACTCCTCCATTTGCGTGTGTAACTCTTCGATTCTTATTGGTTGGATCTTGGCGAGAAAATCCCGGCGGGTTATGTCGGTTTTCGTTGAGATGTCGGTAGTTTCGGCGCATCAAACCGAAGCGTGCGGATAACGGCAAGGAACGCCGGATAGGTTAAAGCAAATCCATCTTCCGTATCCTTGAACGTGATAGAAAAAAGTTTACCTTGGTGAATCAGGACATAATTGATGTATTTGGCCGGGAGCTTACCTTCCATGGTTTTTTTGAACGCGCCAGGTTTCAGCGTATAAACACAAAACCTCGCTTTTTCCCCGCCCAGAAGTGTCGTGTTCTGTGTACGGATATCAATCGATTTGAATTCCGGGCTGAAGAGATCTTCCCATTTCAGCTGATCAACCGTTTGGGTCCCATCGAGATTTCTCTCGGTAATATGGAACGTGGCCAAAGTCCCTTTTTTCCCGTAAGAGACCACCACGCCCTGAAACGGAAGTGGCAATTCGATCCAATCCTGCGAGGGTTTGATCGAGAATCCTTTCGATGAGGATTCAACTTTCGCCGCATGGAGAAAGTTCATGGGGAATATTACAAGCAAAACGATCGATAAAATGAGCGTTTTCCGTAACAATTTAATCAATTTCATTAATAGAAACGATGCGGTCAAAAAGCGACCCGATATAGGACCGTCCGTTCAGTTCCAAATCGGAGACAACCACCTGGTTGATCCGGTTCTTCTCGTCCGCCAACCGGTCGTCGCCGGTACGCTCGGCCCAGGTCGAATGAATCACATAGAACTGGTTGTTTACGATCCCGAGATAGATCATCTGGTGGTGAGGCATCTTAAGCAGAGTAATTCCGGGCCTCGCGGACTTCAAGGCCGCTTTTCTTTCCGCGTCGTTCTGAAAAGGTTCAAAATATCCGAGCTGCGTCCCGACCATGGCCTGCTGTTTGGAATCGCGCGGCAGGTCAACACCCAAGCTCAGGAAAACATCATGTGTAAATCCCGAACAGTCGCGGCCGTTATACATCCCGCCCCAGCCGTAGCGTGCGCCTAGAAGCTTAAACGCCTGCCGGATCACGTTCGCCTGACTGTACACCGGAAAGCCCTTGGTCACATCGCTTTTCCGGCTGATGTAACATCTTGTAAGGCCTACATCCCCGCCCTCTTTGCGATACGGCATCCAGACCGGGTAAGGTCCGTCGGAAAATTTGGAGGACGCCATCGGGATCATGGTCCCCATACTTAGCCGTTGAAAAACGTCTTTCAGGGACGCGTCGCGGAACACGCGGACACTTTCACCCGTGACCACAAGAAAACTTCCGGATTTGAGGCGGGTCTTCAGTTCCTCCCGATCCGGAAAGATCGCAATATCCTTCGCTTTCACCCATCCCCGGACGTACGGCGCTTGGAGATAGAGCCATTTTCCATCGCTGGATTCATGATAAATCGCCACGGGTGTCCAAAGCTTGATCAATGTGAATTGCAACTGGTCGAATTCGACATCCCCCTTACCTTCGATCATTTTCACCATCGTCGGGATCGCGCGTACCGAAGTTGCCCGCGTCGCCACACCCCATTTCACCTTAATCTTGGAAGGCACCTGGTCGATCTGCATGATAGGCCTGACCTTTTCCTCAAAAAAACTTTGTGACACTGTTTTATCGTTCGCGTCAAAAAGCTTGCGGTTCTTGAGCGTACTGTACTCCAGCTGGAGCTGATCGATGACCGCCTTGCCCGGGCGACTCTTGTCGACTTTAAGCACATCGATATTTTCGGGCACCATGTTTTTGATCTCATCATTGAAATGTTTCATTTGATCCATGGTTTTGATGGGCTTTTCAGCGCCGGGAATGCGTTTGATCCAGTATTCTGGTGATTGCATCGCAGGAGTAGCACTCGTGAGGATCATCGGACTCTTGGGGAGCGGCGGAAGTTCTTCGTCAGCATAGGCCGCGGGAAAGATAAAAAGGAATGCGAGCAGAAATAAAATATTCTTCCTCATAGAAAACCCCATTTTAAATTGTTGAATGCGGAACGATATGACATAACCTATTCAGAAAAATCGTTTGTGCCTATGAAATTTATATTTCTTTTAACGACTGGAACACGATCAGACTTGATGGGTGTGGAACTTCTGGAGTATCGCCCTTCCAACCACGGTACCACTCGCCCAGGTCCACTGGAAATTGAAACCGCCGATACGTCCATCCACGTCCAGGACCTCTCCGGCAAAAAAAAGTCCGGCACATAAATTTGACTCCAGAGTTTTCGCGTCCACTTCCGCAAGGTCTATTCCGCCGGCAGTCACTTCGGCTTTTTCATACCCCTGAGAGCCTGTCACTTTGACCGGACAACGGAAAAACGAATGAACGAATGACTCTCTTTCCTTTTTGGAAATTTGATCAAGTCGTTTCCTGGGATCGATGCCGCATTTTCCAAGAAGGACCTCCACAAGTCGCTCCGGGAAATAGGTCCTGAGAAACCGTTTCCAGCTCCGGTCGGCATGCGCCGCGACCCAACGGGTGACTTCAACGACGATATCTGCCTCACGGCATGCAGGAAGGAAATTCACAATGAGTTCTTTTTGTTTCGCATCGCAACAAAGCCACGGCCCGCTGATATCCAGCACCGCAGGCCCGCTGAATCCGACATGCGTAAAAAGCAATGCGCCTTCGCTTTCGGCGATCTTTTTTCCATCTGCAACGACGGAGAGCTCTGCCGTCAACGTGATCCCCGAAAGACTTTTCCAGCCGGGATCATTCGTCAGAAGCGGGACAAGTGCGGGAGTGGTCGGAATGATTCTATGCTCCAAAGACTTCGCGAGAGAGTAGCCTGAGCCATCGCTCCCGGTCCCCGGGTACGATAAACCGCCGGTCGCGATCACGAGCGTTTTGGCGAGATATTCGAAACCTTCTCCGGAAGCATAGAAAATTTCACGCTCCTTGGAAACAGTCTTGACTTTCTTCCCTGTCTCGATCACGACGCCAGCACGACGGGAAGCTTGAAGTAAAGCTTGAAGCACGACTTTCGCGGACTGTCCCTTTCTTTCATTTCTTTTCTTTAACGGTGAAAGGGACTGCCCCAATTTCCACTCAGCGGAAATTGATGGGTATTGGGACTGTTCTTTGGGAAAGTATTTCGTCCCTTCCTCGATGGCCATCTCCACACCGAGTTCTTTGAAGAACGCAAGAGTACGATCAGGGGGAAAAGCCCGCAGAATGTTGCGCACGGTCCGCGGTTCGCCGGTCTGATAATCCTTTTCGCTGACCTTGAGGTTGGTCACATTGCAGCGGCCGCCGCCTGAGAGGAGAAGTTTGGCCCCAATCGTTTTTTGGGAATCAAGAACCAGGGTCCGGAGTTTGCCCCTGGCGCAGACGATCGCGGCCATAAGACCCGCCGGCCCCGCCCCGATGATCACGACATCCCAGGATTCTTCCAACATGACCATCCCCACTAAAAAGGAATGGGCTCCCAAACAGAGATGGGAACCGTCCCTTTTAAAAAAATTACTTTGAAAGGACGACGACTTTATTGATCGCGATCTTTTCGACCGGTTTGTCTTGGCGATCCCGAGGCACCTTGCTGATCGCAAGCACCACATCCATCCCTTCGGTCACTTGCCCGAAGACGGAATGCTTGTCATCCAGCCAAGGCGTCGCAACTTCGGTGATGAAGAACTGACTGCCGTTCGTGTTCGGCCCGGAATTCGCCATGGAGAGCATGCCCGCTTTGTCATGGCGCAATTTTTTCGAGAACTCATCCTTGAATTGGTACCCCGGCCCGCCCATGCCTGTTCCCGTCGGATCGCCGGTCTGGATCATGAAATCCGGAATGACGCGGTGAAAAATGATCCCGTCGTAAAAACCTTTCTTGGCGAGCGTCACGAAATTCTCCACCGTCTTCGGCGCTTCAGCTTCGTATAGATCCGCGTAAATATCTCCCTTGGTGGTCTCGATCTTGATTTTCACGATAGTGTCATCCTTTACTGTTTCAGGGGTTGGGGTGGAAGTAAGGGGCGTTGGAACAGGTGCCGCAACAGGCATGACCTTGGGAGCTTGCGACGCGCATCCTGCGAGAAGAAGACAATAAGAAAGCAGGAACCATTTTTTCATTGTGACCCCTTTCATTGAGTTAGAGTTTAGCTATGACGAACCAAGTTTCTTGCCCACGGCCACACGCGCCATGGCCTTGCGTTCGTTCTCGGTCAGATATCTTTTACGTAACCGGATATTCTTCGGCGTGATCTCCACAAGCTCGTCCTCTTCGATAAACTCCAGGGCAAACTCAAGCGTCATTTCTCTGGGGGTGATCAACTGGATCGCTTCATCGGCTCCGGATGAACGCATATTGGTCTGTTTTTTCTCGCGGATCGCATTCACGACTAAATCGTGCCCCTTATTGTTCACGCCAATGATCATCCCCTCGTAGAGAATAGTGCCCGGCTGAACAAAGATCTCCCCTCGCTCCTGAAGACCCCAAAGCGAATAGGCGACCGCTTTCCCGTCCAATTGGGAGATTTGCACCCCGGATTGACGCTCGGGCATTTCACCTTTGAACGGTTGGTATTCGAAAAAATTCTGGTACATCATGCCTGTCCCGCGCGTCATGACCATGAATTCATTGCGAAAACCCAGGAGTGCGCGCGATGCGACCAGGAATTCCATGCGGACTGTCCCGCCCACTGCGCTCATGTTCATGTGCTTCATCTCGGCGCGACGTTTGCCCAAAGCTTCGATAACAGCACCCTGGTAGCCGGGATCCACTTCAATAGTAACTTCTTCCACGGGCTCGTAGGGTTCCCCGTCGATCATTTTTAAAATAACTTTCGGTGGCGAAACCTCCAACTCATAGCCTTCGCGTCGCATCGTTTCGATCAGGATCGCAAGATGCAACTCCCCGCGGCCGGAAACCTTGAAACGTTCCCCGCCTTCCACCTCTTCCACCTTGACTCCGACATTCATCATGGCTTCATGCGCAAGCCGCTCACGGATGTGGCGGGAGGTCAGAAACCGGCCGCCGTCTTTCCCGGCGAGCGGGCTGGTATTGTGAGAAAAATTCATGGAGATCGTAGGTTCATCGATCTTCAAGGTCGGTAACGCTTCGGGTTTTTCCGGAGAAGCCAATGTTTCCCCCACCTTGACTTCATCGATCCCGCTGATCGAAATAATATCCCCGGCCATCGCATCCTGGACTTCGACCCGTTTGAGCCCCTGATACTTCAGGATCTTGGTCACTTTTCCCCTCACGATTTCGCCACTGTGTTTCACCACGACCATGGGATCGCCATAACGGATCTGTCCGTGAGAAATACGGCCGATCGCAATACACCCCACATAATTATCATGGTCGAGCATGGTAACAAGCATCTGGAACGGCTGCTCGGGGTCCGCAATCGGCGGAAGAACGCGGTGCAAAATGGTCTCGAGAAGAGGTGTCATATCTTTGCGTTCATCCTCAAGATCCAGTGCGGCCCATCCTTCCCGACCCGAGGCATACACTACGGGAAAATCCAGTTGCTCGTCCGTGGCATTCAACTCGCAAAAAAGATCAAACGTCATGTCCATAACTTCATGAGGCCGGCAATTCGGACGATCTACTTTATTAACCACTAAAATGGGCTTCAAATGCAAGGCGAGGGATTTTTTGAGCACGAACTTGGTCTGAGGCATCGGCCCGTCGTAGGCATCGACCAGGAGCAGGACACCGTCAACCATCTTGAGAATCCGCTCGACTTCACTGCCGAAATCCGCGTGGCCCGGCGTGTCAACAATGTTGAACTGCACGTCCTTGTAACGGAATGAGGCATTTTTGGAAAAAATCGTGATCCCGCGCTCGCGCTCCAGATCGTTCGAATCCATGATGGTGGATTCTCCAGCCTCGAACTTGTAGGCACCACTTTGTTTCAAAAGGGCGTCCACAAGCGTGGTTTTTCCGTGGTCGACGTGAGCAACGATTGCGACATTCCGGACATCTTTACGTCTTTTCTGGGCTGGCATAGATCCTTAATGAGAAAGCCGGGACACGGGCCCCGGCTTTTCAGGAAAATTCTGAATGAAAACTGGAGGAATTTGGTTCTTAAAAAACCAGGGCAATACTGAGTATTCTTCGTTCAAAAATATATAAGAGCTCAGTTAGTCCTGGTTATCCTTATAGATCGATAAAAAACCAGGGCCCGGTTTTAAGACCGGGCCCGTGGCTTTACAGATTTTTAAACTTTAACAACGTTGACCGCTTGATCGCCCTTGGGACCTTGGGTGATCTCGAACTCAACGGCCTGACCTTCTTCCAAAGACTTGTAGCCTTCGCCCTGGATCGCAGTGTGATGGACAAACACATCGGCGCCATTCTCAGGCGTGATGAATCCATAACCTTTTTGATTATTGAACCACTTTACTTTACCTTTTGCCATTACAGTGAATCTCCTTGTTATGCTGCACGCCCCCCGGGACAAAGCGTCCCAGAGGAGGACATCATTTTTGATGGCGTACTATACGTTAAATCCCTCCCTTTTGCACCCTATTTCTATGCCCCTCTGCTCCAGAGCCGCCTCCAGGCTTTCAAACAACTTCGGATGCCTCTTTAATAGAAGTTCGGAAAAGCATACATGGTTCGTTTCAATTTCAGATATCATGACCTTCCCCTCTAGCAACCCTTTCGACTACTCGTATGAAAGTGCTGAAATTTTTGGCCAGAATACTTAAATCCTTATCGTGGGCAAAAGCGTCCTTCATTTCTCTCAGGAAATTCTCATCCTTGTATATATCAAGTATGGTGCTTCGCTCCTTCGCCTGCGGCGTAAAACAACGCTCTATCGCCATGCAAGAGACTATGGCCATTATGCTGATGATTTCATGGGCTGCGCCGCGCACCTTCTTTTGCTTCTTAACGGCATGTGTTTTCTTCATGAGACCTCCTGTTTGGGTGTAATTTCATGAGGGGTTTATGAGCATGGAATTTTGAGATTCGCAGGAATGCGAAGCATTAATAGTCATACTACAGATTATACGCGGAGGGTGCGACAACATTGTGTCGCATATATGGATATTTTTTCGCTACACTAGACGTTCTTTAGCAACATGCCTTTTACTTTTTCCCCAATAGCTGCCCCTATCGTAATGAAATCCTGCTCGTTTTGAAAAATATCTGATTTGGCATTATTACAAATATAACAACACAGGGTGCAATTGTCTGGGCTATACTCATTATTGTCAGAGCTACTGTTTCTTCTCTCGATCTCTAAGTGCCGCCCCCTAGTCACAGCTCTTTTGGATTTTGATAGATCAACGACTAGTTTTTTTATATCCCCCTCTGGGGTACCACAATATTTGCAAGCACCCCCAAGGTCATTGTATGTATTTTTATACCATCTATAGAATTCTTCGAACGATCTAAATTTGAACTCATTTTTATAAATTTTTCTCTTATTATTAAATAGACCCTTTAATCGTTTGATATCACCCAGCACATTTCTATTATCTGGATTATTTCTAAAACCATCTACCGCTTCTTTAACAACCTGGGTTCTTTTAATTCCTAGATTATCAGCTATCTCATCATATGTTGGGGTGCTATCGCTTAAAAAAAGTTTATTAAATATTTGCCCTTTTAGCGATTCCATACTCTTGCTCCTTTCTATTCCCTTGCCATCGGTACGATATTTATTTTTTATGACAATGATTCGAAAAACGATCAAATGCGGATGTTACCCGACTCCAAAAAAATAAGATAAAAACTGGCGCAGTGATCCGACTAATCAGGGCCAACAAAGCCAGAAATGCATTGTTATGCCTAAACGACTGAACGGCATTCCAAATAATCCAGAGTGAAAACCAAATTAGTAAAAAAACCTGGATATCTTGGTAGCTAAAATTGATTCCATACATGTGCCCATTTTCTGAACACAAATCTCCGATTAAAACAATAATTCCCCCCAAAATAGGAATTCCAACATATAACACCAAATCCAATATGCTAGAAAATACGACCACACTGCCAAAGCAAGCGCAAATAAACCCCACGAGACCCACAAGAAGCAATATACCTGCTGCTAATAAAATGTTTATGAATCTTTGGTCATTTTTTACCGATTCCGCTTGTGTTTTTTGCCTATTTAAAGAAATTTGCTCAGCAACCTGATCCAGCTGATCATCTACTACTCTCCCTTGAAAATAAAAATGAGGAGCTCCTTCTCTTCCGCTGTTTACCGCACATCTAATTACTTGACCTTGTCTTTCTAAACTCCACTGGATACAAGTCTCAACTTCATATACAGCAATCTGCATTCCTTTAGTGCAATCTTCGTATTGAAAAAAGTAGTTGGGATTTTGTTTAGAACGGTAAGTTTCATAATAATTCATAGCAAAAGCCAAAGTCGGGAACAAAACTAAAGCCCAAAAATACAGTCGAAATATTTTAAGGTTTTTGGATTTGCTCACCTGCCCCAACAAATTTTTTATTATTTTTCCCATAAACTTGTTTTTCACTTTCCCTCCACCAATTTGAGCGTTTTGATAATTAGGAGCACCCTTTGGTTTCTGGTAATTCATATTGAATTATTAAAAGTTTCTCGTTCGCTTAAGTTTTTCTTTTAAATCTGGCCTTAAATCTATATCCACGATCATCTCCTCAATATTGTTTTCCCCGCTAATTCCCATAAATTCCCGATAAAATCTTATTTTATTTATTTCAACTTCTTCTAACTGCCACTTACCATACATTGCATTCAACTCTTGGTCATCCACATGGTCTAAAAACTCACTGTTGGACATCGTTTTATTTACATAGTCTTCAGGATTTTTCCAAGTTATTTTAATCTTACCCCAAAGAGATATCCTTAATAACCACGCTTCTAAAGTACCGTCATGCTCGTAGGGCATAGCACAGGGTTCAGCTAACAGAGCGTCTACTTCTTTTTTTTCCGCAGTAGATAATTTTGGTAATTTTGTATTTTTATGTTTATCAGAGCATTCTTTATAGACATCAGTATCAAAAATACTACCTTTAGAGACTTCACCACTTCGGTTGGAGTTATTATCAGACGCGGATTTTTCTGATAGAAATTCTCCACAAAACCTACATTTTATGGCTTCATCCTGGATTTCCTCTGCGCAGAAAGGACATTTTTTCATGTTCACCTCTTTTTAGTCAGTACTGGCCCACCGCTTTTATTTAAAAATGGTTTCGCATCTTCCGAATTCATCGGGATTTCTTTTTCCCAACAAAGAGATGCCGTCGTAATTAAAATCTTATGTTTCTTAGTATGGGTTCCGTGAGAAAACTCATAGGTAAATCTTTTCAAATCTTTCGGAAATCCTAAATATCCCGCAAAATTATCGAAAGATGTAAGATCCCGGACTTCTAGGTGCGTCCCCCAGAAGTTAAAGGCCATATGGGCGTACAGCTCGATCTTGAAATTCTTAATATACTTATTGGGAAGATACGTAATAATTTGAAACTCCCTTTTACTCTCATGGTTTGAAAAATCGAATTTATCTATCTCGCTTTTAAAATAGGCTTTGGGTATTCGGATCGTTGCTGCAGGCTTGCCATTTTCGTATTTTTTGGCGGTCTTGAACTCTATAGCGACTTCATCTCTGACGCTAAGACCACGTAATTTCTGTTTGGCTGTTTCGAAATATTCATCTATCTTTTTAATAAAAGATTCGGGATATGGTGTATTTTCTAAGCGGACAGCCAATTGATTGGAGAAATCACTAACTTCTTTTTTGATAATCTCCACAGCACTTTGGTCAAATGACTGTTCCGGGGCATATGAAGCTGATAACACTTTATCTAAAAGATTTTTTGCGGTTGATCCGAATGGTTGGCCGGCTTTGCTAAATAGCTTATAAAAAAGCGTTAGAAGGAGTTTCTCGTCCAGTGTAACATCAATTTTTCGTAAGGAAAAATTTTCTTCGAATTTATAGACATCATTATCGATATATATTGGAAACCCCATGCCTGGGTCCATTAGAAGCATTAGATCTCTTTGAATCGTTCGTTTTGTAATTCCAAACTGCTTAGCTAGTCCGGCTGTTGTCACTGTTTCCCTATTAGCCAATTGACTCAATACGTTCATGAGCCTGTACATCCGCTTCTCTTCAAACGGCTTTTCTTTCTTCTTTTTCCCATGGTTTTTAATAAATAAATAGGGTTTATCCATTCGAGTGTCTTTTTGCCATTATTTGAGGTAGTAAGTGTTGTCCTTTTGCTTTATGAACTAAGCGCATTATACATACCCCCTGCGACGACATTATGTCGCTTGGAAAATATTTTTTACTGGACGCAGCTGGGTAGCGCGGAAAATCCCCCCACCTAGCGATAAACACCGCCCTTCGAGAAACAATTTGACCATATGCTCCCTTATTCCGTATATCTTTTAAGCTATACGGCAATCTTCCACCTCAATCCAATTGAATGCAAATCTTCCTGCCAAGCGACTTGGCGACGCGTTCGAGGAACTCCACGGAAGGGTTCTGGATCCCCCGCTCAAGCCGGGAGATGTTAGCTTGCCGTGTCTTGGCGTGGCGAGCCAACTCTTGCTGCGTCATCCCCACAGCCCGTCTTGTCCGGGCAACCTCTTCACCAATCTTACGCTGAATGCTCATGTTCATCTTTATAGCTTATAAGCTATACGGCCATTCTTCAACCATTTTATTCTCTCACCCGCACAGCGTAGCCGTTCTCGAGCAAACAATTATTCAAGTATTGCTGCTTACCTGCTTTATCTAAATAAAAAATATCCCCCAGGTATCTGTCGTATTTATCTGACCTGACGGTCTTGAGGGTAATGTATTTTATGTCCCGTAATGCATTTTCGACGAATTTTTTTGAGGCAACACCCTCCTTGGTACCCATCTCCGGGCAATCGATGCCTTTGAGACGGATATACTGGCGGGTACGGACATTAAAACCGAGGTCCACAATAACGCGCAGAGTGTCACCGTCCACAATCTTTTCAACGATTGCACTGTACGTAAATAGCTCATCTGCTGTTTTGTCAGTTTTTTGTAACTTGTACTGGCCGTCCCCGGTTTTCACGGATCCGATGATGTCCAACGGCTGGAATGTCCTGCTAGTAACAGCGTCGAGATCGCGGCAGGAAGAGAACCCAAGGTCGACCAAGAGAAGCCCTGGTTCTTTGGGTTGGACGGTCTTCGGATCGAGAATACGGTATGTAAAAAAAGGCCCGAGTTTGGGCACTGGCAATAGCGACAGCGGTTTGCCGCCCGAAGCCGTAGTGCGCTCATCCCAAAGGAGATTGCGAACCTCGATCTCAAGGTCGCGCGAGGACCATTCCCCTTTCGCGGCCTGGTCCGCCAGCGCAAGGCGCTTCTTTTCGTCCGGCACCGCGATCAGCGCCCGGTAATGCGCCCAAGACAACTTTCTCCGCGTGGAGAAAGTCGGGAAAGACTCGACAAAACGCATGCAACAGTAGAGAACCTTTTCCCCGAATCCCAGGTCTTTTGCAAGTTTGGCTATGATTTTTTTGCCGTGTTCCTGGTTCGGGTTCTCGGACTTGCGGAGGTATTCATTGATAAGCCTACCGGTCTCCCAGTAGGTGCGGACCTTGGCTTCTTCGATCTTTCGCTGGCCGAGAAGAAGAGTCTCCTCGACCTTTTTGCGGAGTGCGACGTAGGTAGCAACGGAGAGGGCTCCCATGCTGGAAATTATAACGGAAACAGGGACTATTTCAACTTGTCCGCATTAAACGGTGGCAGGAAGTACGTCGTTAGATCTTTTCCCAATGGAGGACTTCGGAGAGGGTGCGGCGTTTCCGTTGCTTGGGTTCACGAACGGCCCAACCGATAGAGATCAGGCTGATGAGCTTCAGGTGTCCGGGTGCGCCGAGAAGCTTCGAGACTTCTTCGCAATATTCTTTTTTATCACCCGCAATCCAGCAGGTGCCAAGGCCCAGGTCCGTGGCCGCGAGAAGAATGTTCTCGGTCGCCGCTGAACCGTCTTCGAGATAGTATTTGGTGTCCTGACAGAAGACTACAATGCAGGCGGTCGCCTGTTTCAAGAAAACACCGGTACTGATGGTCCCCCCAAGCTTATCGAGCATCGCACGTTCCGTGATCACCACGAATTCCCAGGGCTCCACGGCCCGGGCACTCGGCGCACGCCGGCCCGCATCCACGAGCTTTTCCAGCATGTCGTTGGGAACCGGCTGGTTCATATAATCGCGAACGCTGGCGCGTTTCGTGAGAGCATCAAAAGTTTCCATGAGAACTCCCTCCCGATTTATGTGGTTTTCACAAGACGGGCGAAGGCGCGACCGAACTCGAAACAGCGTTCCAACCCCTCAGCATCGGGCGCGTACTGGATCGCCAAGGAAGGTTGTTTCTGTTCAATCCCCGTCTCCTGAAGAATGGTTTCGAGTTGTTTGAGAGCAAGCCCGGACCAACCATAAGAACCGAACGCCGACCCAATACGGTTCTTGGGCTTGAGACCTTTGAGAAAATCCAAGAATGAAACCATGTTTGGTAAAAGGCCGCTGTCATGATTTGAAGAGCCAAACAAATATCCTTTGGCGCTGAACAAGGCATAGACCACTTCCGTACGGTCCGATTCCGCAACATCAAAAAGTTGCACGGGAACACCTTCGTCTGTGATTCCCTCTACGATCTTGCGCGCCATTTTTTCAGTCGAACCCCACATGGTCTCATAAGCGACAACAATCTTCGGGAGGGTTTCATTCGCGGCCCATTTCCCGTACGCGGAAATGATCTGCCCGGGGTTTTTGCGCCAGCTGATCCCATGAGCAGTCGCGATCATTTTGACTGGAATTTTGAGCTGCGTAATCTCATCCAGTTTTCTCGTGATCAGATGACTGAACGGCCACAGGATATTGGCATAATATTTGGCAGCCTCCTCCATCAGAATGGCATTCGGGACTTCATCATCGAAATGCTCGCTTGTGGCGTAATGC
>Ga0265297_10007369_pt1 | contig 15292 bp, 17 predicted proteins | sample Munlanlwell13791_FD_192502 | JGI IMG/M metagenome (GOLD analysis project Ga0265297, IMG submission 192502) | Leachate microbial communities from a municipal landfill in Southern Ontario, Canada - Leachate well 137-91 | ecosystem: Engineered > Solid waste > Landfill > Unclassified | place... | reverse complement strand
CCAGCGTTCATCCTGAGCTAGGATCAAACTCTCAATAAAAATTAAATTGAGAAATTCAATTCAAAAAAAGAATAGCGGAACAACTCTAAAAAACTTACGATAGATTTTAGATATTCCTAAAACTATTAATGCTTAAAATATGATGATTGCTGTTAAAATAAATTTAACTATTTAGTTTTCAAAAAACTATTTTAGACAAAGACAATGTTAGCTTGGAACTTATCATTTGTCAACCCTTTTTAAAAAGCTGTTTTAGCTAAACAGCTTTATTCTTTCAAGTTTAAATTATGGCTTTTAATGGTGTTTATGTTATTAAATAAAAAATCTCCTTCAAATTTTTTATCTTTTAAAAATAATGGAAGCCAATATAAATCATCAGGCCACATTTGAGAAAAAGGGATATCAATGATTTCAAACCATTGTGGCTTCATTTCTTCAGTTTCTTTTATATTTCCAGAATATCCTAAAATTTTAAAAATATGGACTTCCATAATTTTTCCAGTATCCAGATATGTAAATTCTAACACTCCTTTTTTTTCAAGATTGTCTGCCATAATTCCACATTCTTCAAAGATTTCTCTTTTTGCCGAATCTTCGATTGTTTCTCCTGGTTCAACTTTTCCTCCAAATCCATTCCACCTCCCTTCGCCCCAACCTCTTTTTTTCAAACCTAAAAGAATTTTATTGTTTTCAATTAAAAAACATAAATTTAAAATTTTTTTCATATTTTAAAAATATTATTATGTTTTTATTTTATCTTTAAAATGAAAATTAATCCATAAAAAAAGCAACAAATTTTTTGTTGCAATAATTTTTTAATGGATAAAATCTTTAGCCAGAGAAATGGTTAAGGGGCTGTTAATAATTAAATCAACAGTTCCGGGCAAAAACCTTTCTTGATTTTTCCCACTAAGATTCAACGCGATTTTGAATTCAGCATTGTTTTCAAAATCAGAGGGGTCGTCTCCAAAAACAATAATCTCGTCTGGATCATAAATCCTTCTGATTTTTTCAAGATGCTCTTGCTTATTTCCATCTTCTCGACCAAAAACCAGAACAACATTCAAGCAAGAAAATTCCGGCTTTTTCAATGCCTTTTCAATGCTGTCAGCAAATCCTTTTGACGAAACAAAAATTTCATAATTTTTGTTTTGACAATAACACATCAATTCAAGCACGCTTGAATTGGCCTTGGCGTTTTCAATTTCTTTCCGAAAGATCTGATGACAATCAGCCACCATTTCCGGAGAAAGATAATCTTCTAAGAATGGATCTTTGATAATTGGAATAATTTTTTTTGGGCTTATTCCAAATTTTTCACAACACTTTTCAATGCCTTGTTCGGCAAAAGGTTTTGTCAAACAATCTTCATAGTCAACGACTATGGCTTTTGTTTTTTTCAAAATAACCACCAATTAACTTTTGATAAAATAACATAGCTTAAATAATTGGTCAAATTATATAACAGATGGATTCGATGCTTTGATTTATACGGCAGACGGATTCGCCCTTCTAATTTTTCTGGTGAAATTGCACTCAGGCCGGCCTCGGCGGCCGTCGCGCCTGTGGCTTCGAATCCGTCTGCCGGTGAAACACAAAACCCGCAAAAGCGGGTTTGTGTTTCACATGAGCCGGCAGACGGATTCGAACCCCCGACCTACTGTTTACAAAACAGTTGCTCTACCACTGAGCTATGCCGGCGTATTGTTTTCTTTATTTTTGTCTTGATCTTGATTTTGTTCTGGCTCTACTTTTTCTTGTTCTCTGTTTTTTTGTTTTTCAAATTGTTCTTGGTCTGTTTTTGTTTCTATCTTTTTTTCTTTGTTTTGTAAGGTTGATTTGATATCCTTCCAGTAGTCATCAAAATCTGTTTTGCTTTTATCGGTTTTTTGTTTTAAGCTTAAAAGCAAATTTAACATTTTGTTATCAGCCTTGATAAAAAACTCTCTCATTTTAAGAATTGTCTTTTGTAAAAAATCATAAAAATTAGGAATCCCTCCTTTCCAATAAATCGTTGCTTTTTGCTTGATTTTTTCTTTTATTTTTTTAACAGGAATAATATTTTCTTTGGGCGGTAAATTTTTTAATTCTGAAGTTTTTTTTGAAACAATCCAAACAAGAAATAAAAAACTTATTACCAAAAGCGATCCTGCTAATATTTCAAAATTCATAAATTACGAATTTTTTGACTAAAATATTTTCTCCAACTTTCGCAATATATTCATTTATCAAATCCTTAATCGTTTTACTGTCGTCTTTAATCCAAGGTTGAGAAATCAAACAAGTTTCTTTTTTAAATTTTTCTAATTTTCCTTTTATAATCCCTTCTGCTATTTCTGCACTTTTTCCCATTTCCGCAGCTTGAGCAGTAAAAATTTCTGTTTTTTCTTTTAAGTCTTGATCAGGAATCTCGTCCTCTTTTACATAATCTGGTTTCATTGAAGCAATCTGCAGGCATATTTCATGGGCTAAATTTTCAAAATCATCAGAACGGGAAACAAAATCTGTTTCACAAGCAAGATAAATCATTACTCCTAATTTTTTATTAGAATGAACATAAGTATGCACAATGCCTACACCAGCTTCTCGTTCAGCTTTTTTTAAAGCAACTGCCGCTCCCCTTTTTTTCAAAATTTCTTTTGCTTTTTCAAAATCATTATTTGACTCTTCTAAGGCTTTTTTGCATTCAGCGAGAGAAATTAAAGTTTCTTCGCGAAGTTTTTTTAGCAAATCTAAATCTGCCATAGTTTTAAATTTAAAAATTATTATTCTTTAACCAAAACTTGTCTGATTTTGTCCAAAATATATTGAACCGAGGTATATGCGTCATCATTTCCTGGAATAGGATAATCAACCAATGTAGGATCGACATTTGTGTCTGCAATAGCAATTATTTTTACTCCTGTTTTTCTAGCTTCTTCAATGGCAATAATGTCTCTTTCAATATCCATTACAAACATCAATCCTGGCAATTCCTCCATGTCTTTTATTCCGTGGAATTTAAGATCCATTCTTTCTAATTCTTTAGCCATGGTTAAACGTTCTTTTTTAACGTATTTTTTTGCAAAATCAATTTCTTTTGTTTTCGCTTCTAAGTCTTTAAAATAGTTAATTCTTTTTCTAATTTCTTTAAAATTAGTAAATGTTCCCCCAATCCATCTTTGGCTTACATATGGTGATTTTGTCTCTTCAGCTACTTGTTTAATTAAGTTTCTAGTTGCTACCTTAGTGCCTACAAAAAGGATACTTTTACCAGCAATTCTATTTTGAACGATCAAATCAAGAACTTTTTCCATCATTTTGATGGTTTCGTCTAGGTCGATTAAATAAACTTTATCTTTTTGTTTAGCGATATATGGCTTCATTTTAGGATGAAGTTTGGATTTTTCGTGTCCAAACCCAAGACCAGCCTTGATCATTTCGTCAATCGAAAGATCGTATTTAGTCTTTACGTCTGTTTTTGTTTCTTCCATTTTTTTATTTGCCGAACAGTCCGGCTTTTTTATTATTATTTTTTATTATTAAACAAATTAAAGCATCAATTTTTGATGCAATTAAATATATAACATAATTAAAAATTAAAGGCAACCCCGAAAGATATTCAAATATTAATTTGATAAATTTTCCTATCCCCCCTTGATTTCAAACACTTTTTTTGCTATACCTTAATTATTAAAAAATAATCAGATTTATGAAAAAAGAAATTCATCCAAAATATTTTGAAAAAGCCAAAATTCATTGCGCTTGCGGTGCAATTTATGAAATCGGCTCTACAGTTGAAAATATGGAAGTAGAAATTTGTTCTGCTTGCCATCCTTTTTATACGGGCAAAGAAAGAAGCTCTGATAAAATTGGCCGAGTTCAAAAATTCAAAGAAAGGCTTTCGCAAAAAAAGGAAAAACCTGTTAAAAAAACTCGAACAAAAAAAGAAAAATAATTTGTATTTTAATTTGATTTATGTCTGAAGAAAATCAAAAGATAAATGCGGTTATTATGGAAATAAGAGCCGGCGTCGGAGGAGAAGAAGCGGCTCTTTTTGCTAATGACCTTTATCGAATGTACTCCCGCTATGCTTCAAATCAAGGATGGCAAGTGGATACTTTTGATATAAAACAAACTGATATTAATGGAATTAAAGAGGTTATTTTTGAAATTAAAGGCCAAGACGCTTACGCAAAATTAAAAAATGAAGCTGGTGTTCATCGAGTTCAACGAATTCCAAAAACCGAAAAATCAGGAAGGGTTCACACTTCTACTGCTACTGTTGCTGTGTTGGCCAAGCCAAAATCAACGGAAATAAATATTCGCCCTCAAGATATTCGCCAAGAAACTTGCAAGGCTGGAGGAGCTGGCGGGCAATATGTAAATAAAAGAATGACATCAATCAGGATTGTTCATATTCCTACTGGCACAGTGGTAGAATCTCATGCCGAACGAAGCCTTTTACAAAATAAAGAAAATGCTATGTCTGTTCTCGCTGCCCGACTCTTGCAAAAACAGCAAAAAGAACTAGAAGATAAAGTTATTGGTGCCAGAAGATCTCAAATAGGATCAGCCGGCCGGGAAGAAAAAATAAAAACCTATAATTTCCCTCAAGACAGAATTACTGATCACAGAATTAATAAAAACTGGCATGATATTGAAGGAATGATGAATGGAAAAATAGAAAAAATGATTGATAAAACAAACGAGGCTCTAAAATAAAATATTTTTATTTTTAAAAAACAAGGACAACTTCCTTGTTTTTTGTTTTAAAATTTACTTGCTTTCTAAAAAATAAAATGCTAAATCTTAATCAGCCCTTTTCCAAAATCAGGGCAAGGAAACAAAAATGGATAAAAAGTTGCCATTTGTTTTGGCTCTTGCGATAGTTTTGGCCTGCTTCGCCATTATTGCTGGATGCACTAACCCAAGTACTGGACTACCTCCTTCGGAAAATCCCAAAGATTATTTCCCGATGGCGCCTGGAAATCAATGGGATTATAAAATCCAAATTTACGAAAACACTCCATTGTTCTACCAAGAAACATCTTGGCCAATGGGGTCAGAAAAATCCATAGGATATTCCAGAAGAGGAATCTATTACAAGGCAGAGCCTGGAGAAACATATGAATTATCTTTAAAAGTAAAGGGCTCAGCGCCCAAGCAGGGACCGTTCCAAATCGCCAAAGGAGTTGAACTAGAGGTTCTAAAAGACAGCTTGCATATCTTTGATGATGATGTTACTGGAATATTCTGGGCACCTTTTGAAGATCGATTCCTGGTTAATCAAGTAGTAACTTATTCTCCTAACTCAATCAGCGCTCCTCATAATCCATGGGGTGGATGGGGTCAAGAAGACGGACACTCGCTAAGAATTATTTTCTTTGCTGAAAAACCAGGAGTAGCCATCAGCACCGGAACAAATACTGACTCTACCCTGTTTGATAGTGTTGATTATAATGTTCCTGGATATCAGGGGGCTCCCTGTCTGCATTTTATCAGAGAAGTAAAGGCTGACGAGAATCCTTCAGAATTAGGAAAATTCTTTACCGAAGACATGTGGTATGCCAATGGCAAAGGATTGATTCGGCTAGAACAAAAAATCGAAGGAAAAACATCAATGGTTTGGACTTTGGAAAAATTTACTCCAAATTCCTGATTTTTTAAAAACAAGCTTTGGCTTGTTTTAAATTTGACAAATTATAATTTTTTCTTTAAAGTTGATTTAGTAAAAATTAAGCGTTGGTAGTTTAACGAAGAACCCTTGTTTACAAGCAAGAGATCCCGGTGCAAATCCGGGCTAACGCATTCTTAGGAACAGAAAAAATCTGTTTCTTTTTTTATATTCAAAAACAGGAACTATGTCCTGTTTTTTTTAATTTATTGTTGAGCTTGTTTTAAAACATCCAAATCGTCTTGATAATCAGCTGCTTTTTTCATTACACTACTGGCATAGCTTGAACCAGCTGTGGTGCAAGAGCCAGCATAATATCGACAAGCAGCTGTGCGCTCATTAGTCAATGCTCCGTTATCTTTTAATAATAAAGCAGAACCAAGAAAAGCATCGTTGATAGACCAAGGGTTGGCTGGTTTTCCAGTGATAGATGAAATTTTTTCGTCGTAAGCGTCCCAAGTTTTTGGAATAAATTGTGCCGGACCCATTGCCCCTCCCCAGCCATAAGGCGATCCTTTTGAATACATTGGAATCCAGCAGGAAACAGATGTTTTTTGAGGATCAAATCCTAATTTTGCGACAATTTGTAAAAATATTGGAACATCTCTGGTTGGATTCATTACTCTAATTTTAGCATTACCTTTTAAGTCTGTACCATTTCCAGTAGTAAAATTAGTTACATAACATTGGCCAACATTACCTCCAAATTTTTGATCTTTATAAGATTCTTGATGAATAATAGCTAAAATAAAAGCTGCTCTCACTCCAGTAATGCTTTCTGCATATTGGGCTAATTTTACTGCTTCTCCAAATTCAATTCCTTCGCTTTTCTCGCCCACTAATTCAAATAATCGTTTACTTATTTCCGCTGCTTTTTTCTCAATATTTTCTTTTTCTTTTAATTGAGCTTGATATTGGGCTTCAGTTAAACCAAGATAATATTCTTGATCTTTTTTAGCTGCCGCACTACTGGCTTTTTGCATTCCCTGAACAATAACAATATTTTTCAATTCTTCCGTTTCTTGTTCTAAGTTTACTTTTTTTGTTTCTAAGTTTCCTTGCAACTCCATGTAGTTGCTTAAAACTTCATTATTTTTTGCATCTAAAGTTTCAAAATAAATCATGTTGTCAAAAAATTCAGACAAGCTTTCACTGGTAACCATGATTTCAATAAATGATTTTTTATTTTCTTTTTGAACTGCGCGAAGAATTTCTCCCATTTTTTCTTTTTGTAAATCAATAGCCGAAACAGTCTTGGTAATTGATTGCTCGGTGTCTCCGATTTGAAAACCTAAACTTTTGATAGAAAGCTGGGATTGAGTAATTTGATAATCTAAATTTTTGATTTGCGCATTTATTGAAGCAATTTTGTTCTGCAAGGTCTTTTTTTCCGCTCCAGTTTGAGTTAGTTCTTGCTGGATTTTAGCCGCTTGATCATTAAAATATTCCAAACATTGATTACAAAGTGCTTGGCATTCTTCTTTGCTTAAATTATTACATTCGCTTTGCCAATCTCCAGACTCGCAAATAACAGCCGGATCATATGCTTGAACTAAAATAACAGGAAAAATTATTCCTGTTATTAAAAGGCTTAAAAAAATATTTCGATTTAAAAATTTTAAAAGAATTTTTTTAAACATTGAAAGATTAAAAGTGTTTATTCTTTTACTTCTTCTTTCTTTTCTTCTTTTGCTTCTTCGGCTTCAACTACTGGCTCTGGAATTTTTCCATCAATTGGCTTTGAAAGTTCTTCATCAACATTTTCCGGCTCAGTAACTTGGATTACTATTTCTTCTGGCTTGTCCATAACCTTTACTCCGGCTGGAATTTTTAAATCTTTTACTAGAATATAATCTTCAAAAGTATTTAAACCGCTTACGTCAACTTGGATTGAATTAGGAATATCTTTTGGCAGAGCTTTAATATGAATTTCTTTGATATTAGTAATCAATGTTCCTCCTAGGTTTTTTACTGCCGGAGCCTCGCCAACTACTTCCAATTCGATTTCAGTTTCAACTTCTTCTTTAAGGTTTGGTTGATAAAAATCAATGTGGATAAATTCAGAAGTTAAAGGATCTTCTTGGGTATCATAGATCAAAACTGAATATTCTTTACCGTCTAAATTTAAAGTGATTAAAGTTTCTTCGGCAATATCATAAGCTTTTGTAAATTCTTTTTTGTCTACTTGAACCATAACATTTTCTATGCCTGGCCCATATAAAATAGCTGGAATATTGCCTTGTTCTATTTTTTTTCCTTGTCTTGTTTTAGCTTGTATACTAATCATATATTTTTTATATCTATTTATTCAAACCCGTAAGGTGTAGGGTTTGGGATTCCACGTATAATCATTATATACATTTTTTCTTATTTTTCAACCCTTTAATTGTATCGTCTCTATAAGACAATATTTCTAATCCGAATTAAGTATGGAAGGATAAAATAAAAATGTTTAGGGGTTCCTTCGTGTCGGTTTCTGGTGAAACCGCACTCAGGTCCCGGCTCAGCGCCGTCGCGCTTCCGCCCTTGATTGATTACAATCAAGCCCCTAAACATTCTTTGATTAATTACAATTAAACCCCAAATAAGTATTTCCCCAAATATTTGATTAGACTGAAAAATATTTAATCAATATTTATTCGGTTGTTTTACCGTCAAATTCATCTTCAGTGTCAGCCATTGCTTCTTCTTTGCTACTATGAATAACTTGATCTTTGTGTTCTGGCGGAGAATAAATTGTATAAAGTTTTAAATCGTCCGTGTCAGAAATATTAATTACATTATGTTTAGCTCCTGCGGGAACAATTATCGCTGAACCGTCTGAAATTTCTGTAGAAACGTCATCAATTACTACCAATCCTACACCCGATTCAATTCTAAAAAATTGATCCAAGGTGTGAATTTCTTCTCCAATTTCTTCTTTTGGAGATATAGACATTAAAACTAATTGGCTGTGTTTTCCGGTATATAACACTTTACGAAAATTTTTATTTTCTAAAGTATCTTTTTCAATATTTGAAATAAATCCTTTCATATTTTTATTTTATTTAAATTAATTATTAACTAACAAAATAATTATAGCTTTTTTTAAAAAGATTGTCATTAATTAAAATTTTCGATTTGAACCTTGATATTTTCTTTTTTAACCAAATAATTATCTTTTTTCGACAAAACTCCAGAAACCGCTCCTTGTTCTTTAAGTGCATATTTAGAATTAGCTAACCCAAGTCTAATACAATCCTCAATTTTTTCATTGCGCATTAAAGCGGAAACAAATCCTGATCCAAAAGCATCGCCCGCCCCAGTTTCATCTATTACCTTAAAAGATTTTGTTTTTGCTTTATAAATTTTATTATTTGCCGTTACTGTCACTCCTTGTTCACCCTTAGTCATAATATTAATTCCCGAGTGTATTAAATTTAATTTTTTGATTATTTTTTCTTCATTGTTATAATCAATTCCAGTCAACAAAGAGGCTTCTTCTTGATTTAAAATTAAAACATCTATTTGGGCCAACCATTGTTTTATCTCTTTTTCAGCTGATTTTATTTGCGAATTTCCAAAATTGGCAACGATTTTCGCATTATTTTTTTTAGCGCAAGAAATTATCACTTGTGTCATTTTGCTAAGTTCTCCAGACAAGGGAGCTAAATAAAACCATTTTGTTTTTATTTTCGAAAAAAAATCTTGTTTAACTAATAATTCCGAAGCGCCACGATATACTAAAATCGTTCGGTCATAATTTGGATTATCTAAAATTACAGAATTATTGGTTTGTTTAAGTTTTGTTTTTTTTACTAAATCAAAATTAATCTTTTGCTCTTTTAAATATTTTATAATCTGTTCTCCAAAGATATCATCACCAATTGTTCCGCAATAAGCTGTTTTAAATCCCTGTTTTTTAAAAGTAGTGGCAGTGTTTATTCCTCCTCCTCCCAAACTAAAATACACTGAAAAAATATCTATTTTTGAACCAAGATTAAAACAATATGCTTCTTTGGCCACTGATTTTTCGTCTTTTTCGATATTTGCTTTGGAAATCAAAAGACTCATATCTAAAGTGGCGGAACCGAATGTAACAACATCAAACATAATAAATTATTATTTATTTGGATTAATTTTTGATAAATTAAAAATTGTTTTAATGACTGTGTCTGGATTTAAAGAAATGCTTTCGATTCCCTGCTCCATCAAAAAAGCAGCAAAATCTAAATAATCAGAAGGGGCTTGACCGCAAATTCCGCAATATTTTCCTTTCTTTTTACAAGCAATAATCACTTTTTTAATCATTTCGACAATTGCTTCGTTTTTTTCATCGCCGACATAAGATATTTCTCCATTATCTCTATCTAACCCCAACATTAATTGAGTTAGGTCGTTACTACCAATGCTCATTCCATCAAAAATATCTAAAAACTTTTCGGCCAAAACAACGTTGGAAGGAATTTCACACATTACATAAACTTTAATTTGCTTATCAAGGCCAAAACTTTTAATTAATTGACGAACCTTTTTCCCTTCTTCTAGGGTGCGGCAAAACGGAACCATAACCGCGATGTTATCTAATCCATATTCTTCTCGAGCTTTTTTAATAGCTTCGCATTCCATTTTAAAAGCTGGTTGAAAATTCTGGTCAATATATCGACACGCTCCACGAAAACCAATCATTGGATTTGGCTCATCTCCTTCAAATAATCTTCCTCCAATCAAATTTTTATATTCATTGGTTTTAAAATCAGAAAATCTAACAATGACTGGACGAGAATAAAAAGCACAAGCAATTTGGGAAATTCCTTCTGCTAGCTCGGAAATATAGTATTGTTTTTTATCTTTATACCCATACGAAAGATCTTCGATTTTATTTAATTCTTCTTTAGAAAATTCTCCTTTCTTTTTTAATTCATTAAAATGATAAAGCGCCAAGGGATGAATTTTTATTTTATCAGCAATAATAAATTCTTCTCTTGCTAATCCTACCCCAGCTACTGGCAAAAAAGAATTTTTAAAAGCTGTTTCCGGCGTGCCAACATTGGCCATAATTTTTACTTTTAATTCTGGAACTTTGGCCAAATTATATTTTTTTACTTCAAAATTTATTTTTTTATCATAAATATATCCCCTTCCTCCCTGAGAACAATCGACTGTAATTTCCATTCCATTTTTTAATTTTTGCGTAGCATTTTTTGTCGCTACAATACAAGGTACGCCCAGTTCTCGAGAAATAATTGCAGAATGGCAAGTTTTTCCTCCTTCGTCTGTAATAATCGCCGAAGCCATGGCCATTAAATTATTCCAGTCAGGATCAGTCATTTTTGTAACTAAAATATCCCCTTTTTTAAAATTATTCATTTTCTTGATATCGGTGATAATGTTTACTTTTCCAGTTCCTATTTTTTCACCAATAGCAATTCCTTCAATTATCGGCTTCTTAATTTCTTTGGGGATATACTCTTCATAAACTTTTTCCGTTTTAGCTGCATAAACAGTTTCCGGACGAGACTGAACAATAAATAATTTTCCAGTTTTTCCATCTTTTGCCCATTCAATGTCTTGGGGAGCACCATAATGTTCTTCAATAATACAACCCCATTTGGCTAAAGTTAAAATATCTTTATCATCAATTGAAAATTTTTCTCTGTCTTTTTTTGGAACTGGAACTTCTTTAATACTTCCCCCTGCTTGATAAATATATTTGCGATCTTTACGTCCCATATTTCTTAAAAAAATCGAGCTAAACCCTTTTTTTAGCGTGGGTTTAAAAACATAAAATTCATCTGGCGTAATGTGCCCCTTAACAATCATCTCTCCCACTCCATAAATAGAACTAATTAAAACCACTTTATCAAAGCCACTATCAGTATCCAAGGTAAACATAATTCCTGATGATCCCAAATCACTTCTAACCATTTTCATAATTCCACTACTTAAATAAACTCCTAATTGTGGAAAACCTTTTTCGTATCGGTAAAAAATAGCCCGATCTGTAAAAAGAGATGCGTATGATTTTAAAATCGCTTGCAAAACTTGTTTTTCCCCACGAACATTTAAATAAGTTTCGTGCTGTCCGGCAAAAGAAGCGCTGGGCAAGTCTTCGGCTGTGGCCGAACTTCTAACCGCTACATCGGTATTTGGTCCATATTCCTGGCAAAGTTTTTTATATGCTTTTAAAATTTCTTGCTCTAAATCCTTTGGCATTTTTCCTGTTAAAATAAGATTTCGAGCAGCCTTGCCAGCAGTTTGAACGCTCAATAATTTTTTGGGGTCAAGTTTTTTAAAAATTTCTTCTAATTTTTTATCAAATCCATTATGGCGTAAATAATAACGATACCCTTCGGCTGTTACTACAAATCCATTAGGAATATTTACCCCTTTTGCGGACAAACGGGAATACATTTCACCCAAAGAAGCGTTTTTTCCGCCTACATAATCAACATCGCCCTTTCTTATTTCCGAAAACCATAAAACATTTGATTCTTTTTGCATAAATAAATTTATTTTTTAACAAAAAATACTTATTAAACTAATAATTAAAAACATTAATAATAATATAATATCTAAAACAATTATCAAACTATTTCCTTTTTGAAAATATTTTGAAAACATCTTTTATTGTTTAGTATTATTTAGCAGAAGACATTAAAAACAACGCAATCACCACAACTGCAATAACAAAAATAATATCGAGAATAATAATTAAAATATTTCCCTTAGAATTAATTTTATTAAACATTTTATTTTTTAATAATTAAACTACTGATTGCTTGAATTGCTCTTTTCGGATCATTATAGTTTGGAATTTTATTTTTTTCCAAATAATCAATTGCTTCTTGAACCAATTTTTTCCCAACAAAACAAGAAACAATCGGCTTGTTAGGAAACTGCTTATGAAGCTCAACGATAATTTTAGCATTTTCCATTGGGTCTGTCATTATTTGAATCGCTTGCATAACCAAAAGGCCTTTGATGTTGTCTTGCCCCAGCATTGTTTTTATTGCAATTTTATATCTTTCAGGCAAAGCATCGCCCATTAAATCAAGTGGATTTTTTTTCGTTGACAATAATTTTAAACGAACATCTTTGTCAAGGCTAATAATTGATTTTTTAGAAATCTCGGGCAAAATTATTCCCATTTCTTCGCAAAAATCAGCAGCCAAAACCCCTAGCCCTCCCCCGTTAGTAATAATTCCAAAACCGTTTTCAGCAACAGGCTGAAAACATAAAGCTTTTAATTTATCAAAAAAATCTTGCAAACTTTCTGTTTGAATAATTCCAGCTTGTTTAAAAGCAGCTTTGTAAATCTCATAATCAGTTGATAAAGCGCCGGTATGCGTTGTTGCTGCTTTTTGTCCAGAAATTGTTTTTCCTGCTTTGATAATAACGATTGGTTTTATTTTTGAAACCTTTTTTGCAATCGTCATAAATTTTTGGCCGTCTTTAATTGATTCCAAATAAATTCCAATGACTTTTGTCTGTTTGTCGTTTTGAAAGTATTCTAAAAAATCAACTAAAGAAACATCGGCCTCGTTGCCATAAGAAACAATTTTACTAAATCCAAAATTTTCATCCGCAGATTTATCTAAAACTGCATCAATAATCGATCCTGATTGGGACAAAAAAGCAATATTTCCAGTTTTTGGATGAAGCGGAGCAAAAGAAGCATTTAAATTGTTTTGGGTAGAAATAATTCCTAAACAATTAGGTCCAATTAATGGGATTCCGGCTCGAGAAACCAATTCAACTATCTTATTTTGAATTTTTTTTCCTTCTTCTCCTGCTTCGGCAAATCCGCTAGAAATAATTACAAGCCCTCCTACTTTTTTTTCGCAACAATCTTTAACAATTTCTAAAACTATTTTTGCTGGAACCGCAATAATTACCAAATCAATATTTTTTTTAATATCAGTGATTTTTGCAAAACTTTCTTGTTTCGCTATTTTCTTATCAAAAGGATTCACATAAAAAACATCTCCCTTGAAAAGAGATATATTTTTAACCAAACCAAAGCCAACAGTTTTAATTTCATCTGAAGCTCCGATAATAGCCACGCTTTTGGGATTAAAAAATTTATTTAATTTTTTTGTTTTTGAATTTATCATATTATCAAACGAAAATCTGCAACTAAAACTTCTTTGTCATTTGCCATTATGGGGTTAAAATCCAAAGAAAGAATGTTTTTTTCTTTTATTGCCAAATTAGAAATTTTTATTAATAAATCTGTTAATTTTTTAATATCTATGCCCTTTTTCCCCCGATAACCCTCTAACAATCGATAACCTTTTATTTCTTTAACCATTTCTATTGCTTGTTTTTTATCAATTGGCGCAATTCGAAAAGAAACATCTTTTAAAATTTCAATAAAAATTCCGCCCAAGCCAAACATCACAATCGGACCGAATTGATTGTCCCTTTTCATGCCCAAAACAAGTTCACTTCCTTTAACCATTTCCTGAACCAAAATTCCTTCAATATTTTTCAATTGGCTATTGGTGCTAATTTCTTTCCAGGCTTGATTAAATTCTTCTGAATTTTGGATTCCTGTTTTTACTCCACCAATATCAGATTTGTGAAAAATAATTCGAGAATGAATTTTTAAAACAACTGGAAATTTTATTTTTTCAGCAAAAGCCAATGCTTTTTCTTGAGAATTAAAAATTTCTGTTCGACAAAAAGGAATTTTATATTTTTTTAATATTTTTTTTGTTTCTTCAAAGCTTAAAATTTCCATAGCAGATTAATTATACCAAAAAAATTAAAAAATGAAAAATATTAAAATTAATTAATAATAAAAATGTTTGGAATTTAAATTTCCAAACATTTTTTAAAAAATAAAATCTTAATTGTTTTGCTCAGCGCCAAAAGATGAGGTTGGTTCAGTGGCAGTGTATTTTCTAGATAACACCCAGTCAACAGCTATAGTTCCAGAAGTATTACCGTAAACAGATATATCAGCATAACAATCATCGATAAAATATGCTGATGTTTTAACCACATTATTTGTATTGTTTATATACCATGATGCGTTTCCGGGTCTTTTTAGGGTTAATCGAATCCATGTATTAGCAAATGATGTATTGAGTTCATTATAAGTCCCGAAATACCAAACACCACCATTAAGAATATCGTATCGTGCGCCTTTGTCAGATTCGGTATTTGAAAAAGCAGCACGTAAAACTTTTCCTCCGCCAGTTGCAGAAAAAGTAAGGGCAGAAGGTTTAGAATTTCCTATATATGTAGATTTTATATAAGTTTCTAATATTAGCCCGTTATTTTTACTGGAAACGATAAGACTCGTAAAACTTCCCCATCCACTACTACTTGGCGTAAATGTTAAAATAGAACTCGCTTGTGTTACTGTTCCATACCCCGTTTTATTCCATTTATTCGTATCAATCGATGCGCTATCAAAATGATCAAAGAACTCAAAGGTATTATCCCCATTAGAAGCAGTAGCAGCAGAAGCATTGGCATAATACATGTAAATGGTGTTGTCTCCAGAAGCCAGGCTTGGGATTTTAACCCAGATCGTGGCAGTGGTGGAATCTGTTTTTGATTCTAGCCAATAGCTTAGTTCGGTGGTGCCATCTGATGAAGTGAAGCGGAGATCGTCAAAATCAGGTTGCATGTCAGTATCATAAG
>Ga0265297_10007368_pt1 | contig 15293 bp, 9 predicted proteins | sample Munlanlwell13791_FD_192502 | JGI IMG/M metagenome (GOLD analysis project Ga0265297, IMG submission 192502) | Leachate microbial communities from a municipal landfill in Southern Ontario, Canada - Leachate well 137-91 | ecosystem: Engineered > Solid waste > Landfill > Unclassified | place... | reverse complement strand
GCAGCCTTCAACTTCCGGAATTGTCAATATCGCTTTTACCACACAGCCGATCGTAGCTATCCAGGATGGTTTTGGCAACCAGACAGCCGACACTTACGGGATCAAGCTTTATGATTCCAGCAGTTCCGAGTTGCCTTATACGAATGCGCCGGGTAATTTAGGTTCAGCGCATACTGATAATACCCTGGCAGCGGAAAACGGCCAGGCGGCATTCAGCGGAGTAAACTACGACACAACCGGTTCAATATACCTGTATGCTACAGCGCCTACTTATAGCCTTAATCCGGCATTTTCAACAGCGATCGCCTTGGTTACCTCCAGCACTTCCAGCGTGATAGCGGCAACAACGCCGGTAGCAAATTTTAGCCTTATTCCTACTAACGACAGCGCGGCAACGCAGTTTGCGGCATTAAAATTCAGGATCCGCGACGCAGGCGCTGATGGCACGCCTACTTTGGTTGACCAGGCCAAGATCGCCGTCGGCGGCACAGGCGCAAATGCCGCTACAGATATCGCCGGTGCAAGCCTTTACTTAGGAGAGGTAAAAATTGCTGATGCCACAAGTATCGCCAATGATTATATAACATTCGGAGCTGAAGCGGATGGAGACTCAACAGCAGCGCTTTATAGTATCGCGGATAATACATCGCCTGAATTTACCGTTTATATCTATATGAAGGACGGCCAGCTTGGCGCTACCGACGGCCAGACATATACATTTACCACCAATGAAGATTTAATCAGTGTTGATACAGGCGTATCAAGCAATATGATCGCCAATTCTTCCGCGGTTTCTGCTGTTACCGGGACGATCACGGTAAATGTCTCGCACCTTGAGATCGTCACTGCCGAAAACGCTACGTCTTTGACCATGGACGCAGGCACGACTGCCGAACTTGTCGTGCGCGCAACGGACGCCAACAAGAATATTGATAAGGATTATACGGGTATACACGTGCTTGTATTTTCCGGGTTAAACAGCACAACGCGCGGGGCGAATACCTATTACCCCAAGATAGAGACCACGCTTTTTGGTTACAGCATTTCTTCAATAAGTTTTACGCAAGGCATTTCCGCGGCCGGAGCTGTCACGCTTAGCGCGTATAAGAGAGAAGCTTCTACTGTGGTTGCCCAGGAGTCAGGAAAGAGCTATGAGCAATTCGGATTAGCGGTTACGGTCAATCCAGTGGCTGCCGGTTATTTCTCAATTGTCAGCGGCAATAGCCAGTCAGGCAGGACATCCTGGGCATTGGGTTCGCCATTTATTACTTTAGTCAGCGATACTTACGGTAACGGCGCTGGCGCAGGCACTGAAGTTATCTTCTCCATTGCCAGCGCGCCTGCGGGAGCAACAGGCCAGTCATTAAGCGCGGAGATAACTTCTACGGATGAGAACGGCCAGGCGGCGACAGTACTTACGATCGGTAATGCCGCCGGCACTTATCAGGTCACCGCGTCTTCCGCCGGGCTTACAGGTTCGCCTTTGACATTCAGCGCCACAGGCCTTGTGCCTGCTTTGCTTCAGTCATATAGTGGCAACAACCAGTCCAAGGAAGTAGCTTACGCGCTTGACGCGCCGCTGGTGGTAAAAGTGGCTGACCCGTCAGGCATCGCCATACCTCATGAAACAGTAACATTTGCTATTTCAAGTTATCCGGATGGCGCAACCGGACAGGCTTTATCGGCAACTTCCGGCATTACTGATTCCAATGGTTTGGTTTCTGTAACGCTTACCCTGGGCACAAAAGCGGGGTCTTATAAGATAGCTGTAAGCAGCGGAGCACTGCCGGCTTTGGAACTTACGGCCACAGCTGTTGCGCGGGCCCCATATAAAGTAGTTTTAGACGGGCCAGTGTCTGTAAAAGCAGGGGATATCTCTACTGTATATACAGTTTCCATACAGGATGAATATGATAACAGTTCCAACCTGACCAGCTCTACCGTATTTTCTTTGACCAATGACCCTGCGCGCTCAAGCGGGACATTCTATTCTGACCTTACCGGGTCAAACGCGGTCACATCGCTTACTTTTGCTTCAGGCAGCCATAGCGGGAGCTTCTATTATAAGGATACGGCTACCGGCACAGCTAACCTGACAGTAACGCGCACAAGCGGACAGTCATTAACTACAGCATCCGATGTCCAGGCTGTGACGATATTACCGGCGGATATTTACCGCTTTGTGGTCACCGGCTCAACGGAAACTATTACTGCAGGCGAGACAAAAACCCTCACCGTTACTGCTTATGATACCCAGGGTAACGTAAAGAGCGATTACGCCGGCGATGTCAATATAGTATTTTCCGGAGCCAACAGTTCTCCCGCTCCTTCAGAAAGAGCGCCAACCTGTGTTAACAGCAGCAGCGAGGATATTAATTTTGGCGCTAGCACCTCTTTGACATTTGCAAATGGCGTAGCCACAACTACGGCAACATTCTATAAAGCTGAAAACCTGATGCTGAAGGCGACAAGCGGCGCGGTGGCAACAGCTGACGCGGATGCTTTAAGTTTTATCGTCAGGCATGGGGCGGCAAACCACCTGAAATTCGCCGCCGACCTGCTTACCCCGCAAGTTGCGGGCCAGGAGTTTAATTTTGAGACCACATTAAACGGCGTTGACCTCTATGATAATATTTGCGACGGCACTAACGGGGCGACCGTATTCAGCGGCTCCAAGACAATTACCTGGGCATTAAGCGGCACAGCCAACGGCCCGGAAGGCGATGTGATTGATGAGTTTGTCAGCCCTGTTGTATTCACCGCGGGTGTTTCTACCACAGCGTTAAAAGCCAAACTCTACCGCGCGCAAGATACTACTATTACAGCAAGTACCGCCAGCCTGACAGGGACGAATGTAGCCTCAAATACCATTACGGTTCAGGCAGGAGCCGTGGCGAAATTAAGGTTCTCTCAACAGCCGTCAGCAGGGTGTATTACTACGCAGGTTTTAGAGGTGCAGCCGAAAGTGGCTGTTAGCGACCAGTACGGTAACGCTGTTACTTCAAGTTCGGCAAACGTCAGCCTTTCCGCTTCATTGGATAACTCCGCGTATGTCGCCGTAAGTAACGGCGTGCTTTCAGCAACAGGCGGCTTGACGCAATCTACCGTTAATGGCGTAGCCTCATTCAGCGGACTTACTTATGATTACCCGGAGAACATTTATCTGCGCGCCACAGTTTCCGGCGTAGCCTTAACAGCGGTTTACTCCTCGCAAATTTCATTTACTACCGCTTCTGAAGCGGTGGTTAGCCCAGGAACGCTTACGGAGGCAACAACAATATCCTCTTTGGCTAACGCGGTGACCACCAAGTCCGATATCCTGGATTTCAAGGTTACCGATGGCGGAACCGACGGTTTTGGCACAAAGGTCAAACAGATCGTAATCAAGCGCAACACGGCGGTAGATACAACGGCGGACTGGACCAACTTTATTGAAGGCGCCTATATCACCGACGGGCTTACCCAGACATTAGGTGTTATAGAAGGAGACCAGATCACCTTTGGCAGCGGTAACAGCGTGCTTTATACGATCACTAACGGCGCAAGCAAGACGTTTACTTTTAGCCTCTTCCTGAAACCCGCACTCCCGGCAGGCGCTGACGGCAAGGTATTTTCTTTTAGCGTTGACGCGGATAGTGATATCACGGTTGATACGGTAAGTTCCAAGTTTGCCGCGACAGGCGCACTTATTGATTCGCCTGTATTGACAGTAGTGGCAACTGATTTTGCGGTCAGCGGGTCTTACACGATGAACGCCGGTTCAAGCCAGTTGATCACACTAAAAGCCATTGATGCTTTAGGCAATATTGATAAAGATTATTCAGGTGACAAGGCGATCACCTTTAGCGGAGCGAGCACTTCCTTAAGAGGTAATGTTCCGACAGCGACTTCCTTTGCCGGCACAGATGTCGCTTTTGGCACGGCTACGTCTATCTCATTTGCCGATGGGCTTAGCTCTTCGGATATCTCAATGAAACTTTATACCGCGGAAGTTGCCACGATCAAAGCCACTGATGGAACATTGACTACCTCTAACGCGAATGCTTTGACTGTTACTGTCGCCGGCGGCACGGCTACAGGTTTAACCTGGTTAGTGCAGCCGGTCAGCGTTGTTGTGGAGAACGCGCCGTGGAAAGAGTTTACTATCGCGGTTACCGACGCTTATGGCAACACCTCTTCAAGTTCAACAGAAGTTACGGTTGCGCCTTCTGCCGGCAGCTTGTCTACTGACGCGGTGGCTGCTGTTACCGCGGTCAGCGGCGTTTCCACATTCTATAATTTCGCGGTGAACGGGCTTACCGACGGCCAGTCGATCTCTTTAAGCGCGACAGCCAGCGGTATCACCGGCTCCGGCGCCTCAAGCCTGGTGCAGGTATTCAAGCAATACGCGGTTACGATGAATGTCAAGGATTACACAAGCGCGACAAATATGACGGAGTGTAACCTTGCTGCGACTTTAAGCGGCGTTGCCGTGGACGGCTTCCCCAAGACAGGCAATAGCCCATTTGCTTTTAGCCTGCCTTACGGCGTGTATACATTTACGGTTTCCAAGGAAGGCTATGTTGACGAGAACACTGAAAAGACCGCGGGTGTCGCCGCCGATTACCTTGATGGCACATATGACGCTAAGATCGCCTGGACCCTGACCGCCACAAGCCTTACGGAAGCTACTGCGGATTACTCTGTAGAGGGGGCTTATGTTTATGACGAGAGCACGGATAAACTCTCCATACGTGTTTGGCTTGAACGCCGCGGTAAACTCGTGGTTAATGATGACGTGAACAAATTAGGTATCACAACAATAGAGATTTATAATGATACCACTAATACGTGGCTGACGCCAATCACGATCAGCCCGCCGGCAGGCACTGATTATACTACGGGTGTTTATTTGAAGGAGATAGGTAAAGTGGTTGCCACAGGCGACGCCGACGATGCGTTTGACCTTACTTCCGGAAAGACGTATTTTGTCCGCACGACGGTTAACTATGGCGGCCTTACCGGGACCTCCCGTTCATATGAAGGCGGTTCTACTTTTAGCGTAACAGTATCAGAAAGCTTAAAAACTGTGACCTCCGCTATCCAGACGATAGCTACGACTATCGCCGGGCAGACATCCGCGATCCAGCAGACGGTAAAAGAGGAGATTGAAGGCCAGATCACCGGCGTGGTCGTGCCCAAGATCACGGAAGTCAATGATACGGCAACCAAGATCCTGGCTGCCACAGGCACGGAGTCGTTATCCGATAAGATTACGGAGGTAAAGACGCAGGTAGTTGATGAAGTGCAGCCGCACATTACAAGCGGCATACTGAATTCGGAGACCTCCGTCAGGCAGGGTTCTAAGCTGGCTATCCGTTACCGTACTGATACAGGGCTTGTCCCGCGTCTAAGCGTTTACAGCCCCAAGGATGTATTGCTTGTCGCCAGCAGGGCGATGTCAGAGATAGGCGCAACCGGTGTTTATGAATCTTCACTGACCTTCCTTACCGGTTGGGGGACAGGAGATTTTACGATCATCTGTTCTGAAGCTACCAAGGGCACGGTGGACGCGATCGTTATCTCTGTAAAGACCAGCGACATAGAGGATCTCTCCAGCAATGTATCCGCTGTGATTGGTAATACCAGCGGCATAGCTGGATTAAAGGGTATTAGCGATACGCTTACCTCGCAGTTTGCCGAGATTGACAAGATACTTGCCCAGGTCAGCAAGGATGTCGCCGGCAAGGTTGAGGATACCAAGGGTGCGGTGAGCGAGTTGTCCAGCGTGGTCAAACAGTTAGACGACGTAAGCAAGCAGATCAAGAATATCGGTGGCACCAAGGGGATCAACCTAGAGAAACTTTATGAAGTTTCCAAGGATAAGAATTCTGATATTACTTATATCAAGAACAAGTCTGAAGAGCTGAAAGCCGCCATGGAGATTAACCAGAAGATGATCGAGAACGTGGCCAAGAAGCCGGTTGTGCAGACCTGGTTTGAGTTTAAATAATTCTTGCGCGAATTTAACGTGGGTATGCATAGATGATTTGTGCATAGAGTATGAGAGGCTTAAGTAGGTAGCCATTCACAATGTAGTTATACACAATGTAGGGGAGGCTTAAGCCTCCCCTACGTATATGGAAATACGTATATGGAACTAAATCATGGATGACCAGAAAGTACTTAACTATTTCGTATTAATAGGATAAAATTATGGTCAAAGGAAGTGAAAATATTCTATTGAATAGAAAGAACTTATTTGTTAAAATACCTCTTAAGAGGAGGAATATGAAGGTCAGAATCCTTGGTTTTATATTTATTATTTGCGGTTTTTTATTCGCTTCAAACGCCTGGGCCGGGATCACTATGCGGCTTATGGCGGTAAATCCTGCTGACAGCGAACAGACTGTTCCGATCAAAGTATACCTGCCTTTGGAAGTAAAGCCCGAGGATATAATTTATAAAGATGACTTGGAAGTCACCTATGATGCGCAACAAGGAAGCTATTATGTTTATGGGGAATACCTGCTTAAGCCTAAACAGGTCCTGGAGAAGGAAGTAGAGATCAAGGATGTCTGGGTGGTTGACCTGTCTCAGGTAGCGATTTTACGCCAGGAAGCCAAGGAGATACTGGAGAATTTCAAGAAAACTAATTATTTTGAACGGGCTAACGCGATCTACAACGGGATAGATAAAAAGCTTAAGGAAGTGGAGCAGATGCAGGCAGTTTCTGCCGCCAGCCCGGGTTATAAGATCTCCAATTATCGCAACAGTGTAAGCCTGCTTAATTCCGCTAAAGCCGATTTGCTTGCGGCAAAGACCCTGTTGACGGAAGTTTCGCCCAGAGGATTGGCCAAGTTTACCTGGAAGATCATCCTGTTCATTATTATATTCCTTGGTGTGTTGGGCGCGGGGTTTTTCTTTGTCTGGCAGCGCCAGACAAAACTGGAAGCGGAACAAAAACCCCCCCAAGAGTAAAAAGGCACGGTTCTTGATTTGATCCCTGCCTGCCGGCAGGCAGGTAAGAGTGTCCCCGGCAAGTTATTGGCAATGTAGCGGAGGCGTAAGCCTTTGTTATCTGCGGGTAACTAAAGAAGAGTAATATTGGTTATATGTTTTTAATAAAGGGTATATTCAGGAGAATAATCCTCTGCGCTATTTGCGTTTTGGCGGCAAACTCCGCGTTTAGCCAGGTGAGCAGTTCTTTCTGGCAGACGGATAAGTCGCAGCATTTTGTTGTTTATTACCAGGTTTCCCGTCCAGAGTATATATCAGAGTTATCCTCAAAAGCGGAAGGCTATTATAACAGTATCATTGATGATTTGGGCTTCAGGCGTTTTGATTTCTGGAGCTGGGATAACCGCGCCAAGATCTATCTTTATGAGAATGCCGAAGATTTCCAGCGCGAAACGGAGCGTACCTCCTGGAGCGGGGCGGTAGTTTATGTGGCTAACCGCACGATCAAGACATTTGTCGGCCAGGACGGTTTCTTTGATTCTATTCTTCCGCATGAATTGACGCATATAATATTCCGGGAGTTTGTGGGGCAGAAGAGTGTTCTGCCTCTTTGGATAGATGAAGGCGTGGCTAGTTCCCAGGAGAAAAGTTATTTAGCCGCGCGCCTTAAGATCGCCAAGAAGCTGATCGCCCAAAATGAATATATAAAACTGGATAAATTCTCCGCGATCAGCAATCCTGATCTTGTGCAGGCGCATGTTTTCTACGCGCAGGCAGCCAGCCTTGTGGTTTTTCTTGTCCGCAGCCAGGGCAGGGAGCGTTTCCAGGATTTTTGCCGCAAGGTCCGCGATGGCGCTGATTGGCAGCCAGCCTTATTCAGCACGTACCGTTTCAGTAATTTTGAGGAATTTGAGCAGGCCTGGAAAGAGTTCATCGTAAAACAGGTTTAATCCGGGGACAGTTCTATTGTAACTTCATCGCTGCCATATGGATAAATAGAAACGGTCTAGAATTATGGAGGGGATAGATGCAGCAAGAGATTAACATCTTAGTTGTTGAGGATGACCCGCAGGCAGCAAGCCTCCTTGAGTCAACTTTAAAGAATGCTGGTTACCGCGCCTGGCTTGTAAATGACCCGCGCGAAGGCCTGGAGATATTAAAAACAAATATTTTTCCGGTGGCGATCACGGAACTGCGCTCCTCAAAGATGAACGGGGTGCAGTTTTCCAATGAGGTGCATAAGGTTTCCGCGGGGACGAATGTCCTGGTGATCACGCTTTATTCTTTCATCGCTTCAGCGATTGACGCGATGGAAGCCGGCGCCTATGGCTATATTACCAAACCATTGAACAGTTCCGAGATCCGCATTGTCACCAAGCGGGCGATAGAGCGGTATGCTTTGCTTTCCACAAGCGATGATAAGGACTATTTTGTGGACTTGGCTGTGCGCGACGGCCTGACCGGGCTATTTAACCGCCGTTATTTCAATGAGTTAATCAATATTGAAACTAACCGTATCAAGCGCACCCCGGCGGCGCTTTCCTTACTAATGCTTGACATCGATAATTTTAAAAACTATAATGATACGCAAGGCCACCTTGCCGGCGATGATTTACTGAAGAATGTCGCCAAGGTGCTTAAAAACTCCGCGCGCGCGGTAGATATCGTTTGCCGTTATGGAGGCGAGGAATTTGTGATCATGCTGCCCCAGACGGATAAGAAGGGCGCCCAGATCATCGCTGAGCGGCTGCGCGTGCAGGTGGGGCTTTATTTGCCTGTGACTGTGAGTATCGGTATCGCTTCTTTCCCTGATGATGACCAGGATGTTATCGGCCTGGTCGGCAAAGCTGATGACGCGCTTTATCAGGCCAAGAAAACAGGCAAAAACAAATGGTGCGCGGCGTAGTGGTAACAGAATTACTAATTAGGTGATCGGTGTTAGGTTTTAGGTGTCCTGTAACCTAGCACCCAGCACCAATAACCTAGGACCTAAAATGAGATTTTCTGTACTTGAACCCAAAGGGCCGATCTGGCAGGGGATGGTCAAAAAAGTCAACCTGCCTGCTTTGGAAGGCGAGATGTGCGTGCTGGATTTTCACCAGCCCTTTGTGGCCAGATTAAGGAAAGGCAAGATCGTTTTTGGCGACCTGCGCCTTTCCGCCGGTAAAGCCGGCATCCCGATAAAAGACGGGATCGCTTTTATGCGCGCAAACACATTAACGGTTTTTGCGCAAACTTAAAAACTTATCTCATGTCGACATTAGCGTTGATCTTGGTAATGTTCCTCAGTACCGCCGGGCCGGCCGCGGTGATCGCTTTTGTGGGTTTTGCCGCCGTCAAATCCGTAGCGCGTAATCCTTCCGCAAGTTCCAAAATATTCATTGTCATGATCCTGGCTTTTATTTTTTCAGAGGCGATCGCGATCCTGGCGCTTTTGATTTTATATAACCTTTTTGCCAAGTAGGATTTAACCCATGCTTATCCAGCTTTTAATCATACAGGTGATCACTTTTGTAGGGATCATTTTTTTACTGCGTTTTATTTTTTCCCGCCATTTGAAATCCGCGCTTTCCAGGCTTAACTCCCTGCACGAAGAAAACCTGGCCAAGGAGGAGGAACTTAATGAGGAACTCCGCCGTGCCAAGGAAGAAAGCCAGGCGCAAATCCAGCAGGGCAAGGTGGAAGCCGAACAGATCATGGAAGAGGCGATCAAGGAAGCCAACCGCATGCGTTTAAATATGGAAGAACAGGCCAAGAAGCAGGTGGATAAGATCATCTCCGACGGCAAAGCGGATGTGGAAAAATTAAAGGCAAGCGTTGTCAAGGATATCCAGTCGCAGAGCGTGGAGCTTGCTTCCAGGATGATCGCCGAGCTTCTTACGGAAACCGACAAGATAGCTTTACAGTATGAATTGGCGAACGAGATTATCGCTGAAGTTTCCCGGCTTGGCCGCGAACAGTTCAATATGCCCAGCTCCAAGGTAACGGTCACCTCAAGTTTCCCGCTCCTGGAAAGGCAGGCGGCAGAACTAAAGAAAGTCCTGGCGGACAAGATCGGCCAGCCGGTAGAGTTAACGGAGAAGGTTGACGCAAAATTGATCGGCGGCCTGACCGTGGAAACAGGCGGCATGCTTATAGACGGGACGCTGAAGAATAAACTGCAGAGGATAGTCTTGCGCCTGAAATAGGCGGTTAAACAGAAAATATGAAAATAGAATCTTTAGATATCAAGGAAGTCGGCAGGATTGAGGAATTACGCCAGGGGATCGTTAAGATCAGCGGCCTGCCCAACTGTTCATATGGGGAAGTCCTGGAGTTTGAGGGGGTTTCTAACGGCAGAAGCGGCTTAAAAGGGATGATCATTGAGTTTAACCCGGAGTGCGCTTTTGGCATTGTTTTTGGCGACGAGCGCAAGATCAAGGTCGGCGACACGGTTTCCAGCCGCAACAATTCCCTGGATGTTCCCGTAGGGGATAATTTTATCGGCAGGGTAGTTGATGCTTTGGGCAACCCTCTTGACGGCAAAGGCCGCATAGAAAGCGATCAGAGCTATCCGGTTTTCCGCGAGGCCAGCGGCGTTATGGAGCGCGAGCCGATAAACCAGCCGCTGCATACGGGTATAAAGATCATTGATATGCTTATTCCTTTGGGGCGGGGACAGCGCGAGCTTATTGTCGGAGACCGCCAGATCGGCAAGACCAGTATTACGCTGGACACGATCATGAACCAGAAGGGTAAGAATGTTATCTGCATATATTGCTGGATCGGCGGCAACAGCGCAGCCTTTAACAAGATCATGCAGACATTAAATCAGCGCGGCTGCATGGATTACTGCCTGGCTGTTTGCGCTTCGGCCGGTTCATCTACAAGTGAACAGTATATCTGCCCTTATACTGCCGCAGCGCTCGGCGAATATTTTATGCTTCACGGCAAGGATGTCTTGATCGTTTTTGATGATTTGACCAAGCACAGCTGGGTTTACCGGCAGATGTCTTTACTATTAGAGCGCGCCCCCGGCAGGGAGGCGTACCCGGGCGACATATTCTTTTTGCATTCACAGCTTATGGAGCGCGCCGGCCGCTTGAAAAAAGAGTTTGGCGGCGGGTCAATGACATTTCTGCCGCTGGCAGAGACATTGCAGGGGGATATCACCGGCTATATCTGCTCTAATATTGTTTCGATGACCGACGGCCAGATCTATCTTAACTCCGGCCTGTTCCAGGAGGGTTTTAAGCCGGCGATCGACCTGGAATTATCTGTTTCGCGTATTGGAAGCAAGGTCCAGTCACCGGCGATACACAAATTAAGCGAAGGCCTGCGCTATGAGTACGTGCATTACCGCTCGCTTTTGCGGCTTACGCGGCTGCGCACAAAATTAAGCCCGGAGATCGCCCAGCAACTGCAGCGCGGCAAAGCGCTTTATGAACTGCTTATCCAGGAGAACGGCTCCCCTGTGTCCCAGGCAGAGGAGATCGCTATTTTTTATGCTTTCCGGCAGAAGATACTTGAATCCATCAGCATAGAGCAGGTCAGGATTTTTAAAAAGGGATTCTTCGCCTACCTTTCCAAGTATCATCAAAGCCTGGTGGATGAATTAAACAGCCGCGGGGAGCTTACGGATAATCTGCGGCAGCTTTTAGACAGGGCAATCCAGGATTTCTTCCGCGCCGCCGGACGGGACGGTAGTTAAGCATGATACCTATTGGCAGGTTAAAACAGAACCTGCAGTTTAATAAGAATTTCGGCGACCTGGTGGAAGTGATGAAACTGACGGCGACTTTGCAGTTTAACCAGTTCCGCCTGAAAAAAGAGCCTACGGAAGATTTCCTCCATTTGTTAGAGGATGTTTTCGGGGTGCTGCTTTCTTTGAAAGAGCAGAATGACCTGCTTGTTCCCCGCAACCAGCTGCCTTCGCTTTTGATCTTGATAAGTTCCGAGGAGGGTTTCCTGGGGGAGTTGAACTTTTTATTGACCAGCAGGCTTCTGGGGGCAAGGCGGCCCCAGGATGAGATCGTCTGCGTCGGGCAGCAGGGGGCTAACTATTTAAGGGATATCCGCCTGGATTTTACGTTTTTCGATTCACCGGGAGAAAAATTTGACCCGGCTCAACTGGCCAAGCTTAACGCGTTTATCGCGGCAAAATACCTGAAGCGCCAGGTAGGCGCGGTTTTTGTGGTCTACCCGCGGTTTATGAGCATTACTTTACAGCAGGCGGAGATCGAGGAGCTGCTTCCTTTGCCGAAGGATTTTTCTGCCCGCTCAAACGCCATAGCGCAGTTGTTGATTGAGCCGGATATTGAGTCGGTAATCGAGGGGTGGGTAAAATCCTGGCTGGGTTTTAAGCTTTTTCAGATATTCTGGTCAAGCAGGCTGGCGGAGTTAGCCGCACGCATCATGCATTTAGAGGGCTCTGTCCAGGAGATGGCCAAGCTGAATAATCACCTGCGTATGGAGTATTTTAAATACCTGCACGGCCTCTCTGACCGTTCTATACGGGAGTTGACGGCTGCGCGGTTATTGGAGAAAGAAAGATAAGCTTATGGATCAATCTGATGCTTTGGCGAAGATAGTCGCAGTTTACGGCTCAGTGGTGGATGCCCAATTCTCCGCGGGCGCTGTATTACCGGCGATAGGCACGATGCTTAAGGTCTCCAATAACCAGAGCAAGGATATCGGCCTGCAGGTGGTTGAGCACCGCGGAGGCAATACCTGCCGCTGTGTGGCATTAGGTTTTACTTATGGCGTAGGCCGCAATATGCCGGTCTTTGTGCAGGAGCGTGGTGTGGTTGTTCCCGCTGACACAAACCAGCTTTACGGCCGCGTGCTTAATGCTTTGGCTAATCCCATTGACCATAAGGGCGATTTGGACCTTACAGACGCTGTTTCCATAAGAAGCGCAACGCCAAATACGCATGCGGAAGTCAACCTTGAGGAAACGGATAAGCCGCAGGTGATCCATACGGGGATAAAGATGATCGACCTGTTTTTCCCGCTGGTCAAGGGTTCTAAAAGCGGTCTTTTGGGAGGCGCAGCCTGCGGCAAGACTATTTTGATCCTTGAGATCATCCACAATATCATTACCGCTGAAAGCGGCACCTGTATTTTTGCCGGCGTAGGCGAGCGTATCCGTGAAGGTAACGAGCTTTACCATGAATTCTTGCGCGCCGACCTTTTAAAGCGTTCAATATTGATCTTCGGCCAGATGAATGAATCTCCGGGTATGCGTTTTGAAGCGGCGCACACGGCAGTGGCTTTGGCGGAGTTTGTCTTAAAACAGCGCAAGGATGTCCTGTTCTTTATGGATAATATTTTTAGGTTTGTGCAAGCGGGCAGCGAACTGGCCACTCTTTTAGGCAGGATCCCTTCCGAAGGCGGATACCAATCAACATTGACCAGCGAGATAAGCCAGCTGCATGAAAAGATCCGTTCGGAGAGAAGCGCAAGTATCACTGCCATTGAAGCTGTTTATGTGCCCGCAGACGATCTGACTGACCCTGCGGTTGTCGGGATATTCGCGCATATGGACAGCCTGATCGTGCTTTCGCGAACGCTTGTCCAGCGCGGGCTTTATCCGGCGATCGATCCTTTACAGTCATCAGCCAACTCTTTGACCGTTTCTGTTGTCGGCCGCAGGCATTTTGATATCGCGCAGGATGTTCTAAGGCACTTCCGCAGGTACGACGAGCTGGAGCGCATAGTTTCCATTATTGGTAAAGAGGAACTTTCCGCGGAGGAGAAAATAATCTTTGACCGGGCGAAGAAATTGCAGAATTTCCTTTCCCAGCCCTTCTTTACCGCCGAAGTGTATACGGATAAACCGGGGGCTTATGTTTCCATGGAAGATACGCTCACCGGCTGCGAGAGGATTATCAGCGGAGAGTTAGACAGGATAGATGAAAGCCGGTTTTACGCGATAGGCAAATTGGAGAATGAATATGTCGAATAAATTATTGGGAGAAAGGCTGGTTGAAAAAGGTTATATCACGCGTGAGCAACTGGAGAAAACGCTTAAAGAATCACCCGGCGATATGCTGGGCAATATCCTGATGAGCAAGGGGCTGTTAAAGGAGGAAGACCTGCTTAAGGTGCTTGGTGAACAGTTCAACCTCCCGTTTTTTAGCCGCTTGAAAGATGCGCACATATCAAGCGAAGCGGTGAAAGCCGTGCCGGCTAAATTTGCCAAACTTTACGGTTTTATGCCCATAACCCTGGAAGGCCAGGTGATCACAGTGGCGGTTTATAACCCCATGGATGTGTGGCTGGCGGAGAATATCAAGCTTAACCTGGGTTTTCAGGTGCGCAGGATCTTATCCACCCGCCATGAGGTAGAGTTAGCCGTGCATAAATATTACGGCGCTGTCTCCGGTACAGTGGACAGGATCATGGAGGGTAAATTCAGCCAGGGCGCGACACGCACAAAAGATGAGTCCGTAGAAGACATCGAGAAGAATCCTGATGAGGCTTCTGTGATCAAGCTGGTTAACCAGATCATCAGCGAAGCGATCAAGGCGCGCGCCACGGATATCCATATTGAGATCTACGCTGATAAGGTGGCTTTGCGTTACCGTATTGATGGTGTGCTGCGGGAGATGAAGATGCCGCAGGATGCTTTTTATATTGAGCCGGCGATCGTCTCGCGTGTCAAGATCATGTGCCATTTAGACGTCGTGGAACACCGCATACCGCAGGACGGACGCGCAAAGGTACGCCTGCTTGACGGCGAGGAAGTAGACCTGAGGGTCTCCGTGCTGCAGGGTTATTTCGGAGAGAATATTGTTATCCGTATCCTGCCGACGCATGTGCTTCTGGACCTGGATAAGATCGGTTTTCTGCCTGAGGATTTAAAGACAATTGAAAAGTTGATTGCCAAGCCTCACGGTATTGTCCTGATCACGGGGCCTACCGGAAGCGGAAAGACTACTACGCTTTATACATGTTTAAGCCGCTTAAACCGCAAGGAAGTAAAGATCATCAGCATTGAGGACCCGGTAGAATATGCTATTGAAGGGATCACCCAGATTAATGTTAACCCTAAAGTCGGCCTGACTTTTGCCAGCGCGTTAAGAAGCGTCTTAAGGCATGACCCGGACATCATGATGATTGGCGAGATCCGTGATTCGGAAACCGCGGACCTGGCGATCAGGTCATCGCTTACAGGGCATCTTGTATTTTCCACCTTGCATACCAATGACGCTTCCAGCGGCGTGGCCCGCCTTATGGATATGGGTATTGAGCCATACCTATTGGCTTCCAGCGTCGAGGTGATCATCTCCCAGAGGCTGGTGCGTTTATTATGCCCGTCTTGCGCCGGTAAAGGCTGTGAATTTTGCAGCGAAACAGGGTTTAAAGGAAGA
>Ga0265297_10007367_pt1 | contig 15295 bp, 7 predicted proteins | sample Munlanlwell13791_FD_192502 | JGI IMG/M metagenome (GOLD analysis project Ga0265297, IMG submission 192502) | Leachate microbial communities from a municipal landfill in Southern Ontario, Canada - Leachate well 137-91 | ecosystem: Engineered > Solid waste > Landfill > Unclassified | place... | reverse complement strand
TCCCGCTGCCCTTCGGCGTGAAAGGCGCGGCGGAGCGCGCTGCCGTCGGGTCGCTTTCCGTCATTTCCGCGGCCTGCCAGCCGTTGTGCCACCCACTTGGCTAGCCAATGCCCGCCTTCCGCCACGTCGTAGGCACTAACGCGGCGGTTCCATGCCCCCGCGATGCGCCGCCGGGAAAATATTGCGCCACCTGCCCAGCCATAGTTTGCCTGTCCCCGTGTGTCCCCTCGCGCCCCAAAGCCGTCCTGCGCGACTTCATCAATCCGCGGATCGGCGATGGAGCGATTGCCAGCGCCTGGCGAAACTTCGACACCGAGGAACCGTATGCGTCAATTGTGCTCGTACGGGTCTGTGCTTCTGCGGACATTGTGGACACCGTGGACAGAGGGGGGCTGGCCCTGGCTTCTGCTGTCACCGCCACCAGTCACCGCCACCGCGCGCCACAGCTTGCCTGTCCCCACGCCCGCGCTTGTCCATGGGAGTCCCCGCCACAGTTTTCCTGTCCCCTCGCCACCACAGTTGCCAGTCCCCTCGCCACTCGCCGCCACAGTTGCCTGTCCCCTCGCCCGCAGTTTGCCTGTCCCCTCGCCCGACAGTTGCCTGTCCCCTCGCCCGACAGTTGCCTGTCCCCTCGCCACAGTTGCCTGTCCCCTCGCCAGCCATCCCCTCGCCCGCCATTCGGCATTCGAAAACCGGCAAGGCAATCGGGAATCAGGGCTGCTGCAGGGTGATGCGGAAGGCGCAGTCGTAGGGGCGGGCGGCGGGGAGCATGTAGGCATCGTGGACACGGGCGCCCCAACTGTTGTCGCCGCCGACACCCATCTGGGCGCAGTCCACGTTGAGGGTGATGGTGTCGCGGACGGGAAACTCTTCGACGTGGGTGGCGGCTTCCAAGTCGGCGAGGGTGTAGGGCCAGGCGCTGGCTTCGAGGGGGTCGGCGAGGGTCTCGATCTCCAGGGCGGCACCGTCCGCGGCGGCCAGGCGCAGGCGGCGGATGCCGGTGCGGTTGCCGTTTTCCTGGGGACGGATGTAGGGAAAGGCCCAGTCATCGGCCGTGGAGCGGTAGTGGCCAAGGGCGGCGCTGGTCTGGCGGTCGCAATAGGATTCGTGGGGGCCGCGGCCGTACCAGTCCACGCGGCGGAACGCCCCGGGCAGGGTGAATTGCAGGCCGACGCGGGGGATGTGGCGCGGGCCGCCGGGGGTGGGGTCGAGGTGGAGGCGCAAGTCGAGGGTGGTGGGATTGCGAAGAAGGGCGGCGAGGGTGGCACGGCCGGCCACGGCGGGGAGGCGGAAGTGGCTGGTGATGAGCAGGCCATCGGCGGTCTCCACGGCGGTGACGGACTCCGGTTCGGCGTCGGGGCCGGCCCGTTTCCAGGCCCCCAGTTCCGTGGGCATTCCCCAGCCGCGGTCGTTGTCGGTGGGGGCGCGCCAGAAATTGAGTTCGGCCGGGGCGGCGAGGAAGGGGCGGCCGGCGACCGTCCAGCGGGCGAGGCGGCCGGCGGCGAACTCCAGCAGCGTATCGGAGTCCTGGATTCTGGGTGTTGAAGTGGGGGTGATGAGCAGGCGGCCGGCGGCGGCGCGGGTGAGGTGGAGGGGGCTGGTTGGGGTGGGCGGGCGTGGTTGCCAGGCGCCGGCGACGGGGATTTCATCCCAGGCGAGAAGGGTGCCGGCGTCGGCCCACGGGGTGGTTGTGGCCAGGCGGAACTCGATCCGGAGAACATGTTCCCCTTCGGCCGCAGAGATGGCATCCTGAATCCCAGGCAGATCAAGGATTTTTTCCCCGCCGGCGGGGATGTCGAGGCGGCCGAGGGTGCCACGGGCGGCGGCGCCGCCGTCGCGCAGGAGTTGCCAGGATGCTTCGTAGATTTTGAGGTTGAGGAAGTAGTGGCGGTTGAGCACTTGCATCTGGCCGGGGTCGCCGGGGAGCGGCAGGACTTTGGCGCACTGGTGGACCTTCTGGACTTCCCAGTAGTGGGGGTTGGGGGAGCGGTCGGGCCCGACGAGGCCATCAATGCAGAAATTGGCGTCGTTCGGGAAGTCGCCGAAATCGCCGCCATAGGCGTAGCCGCGGCGGCCCTGGGCGTCGGTGCGGCGGAGGGCGTGGTCGCAGAATTCCCAGATGCAGCCGCCAAGGAGCATGGGATGGCTGGCGATGACGTCCCAGTAGTCCTGGAAATTGCCGAGGCTGTTGCCCATGGCGTGGGCGTACTCGTTCATGAGGAAGGGTTTGGCGGCGGGATAGGGGCCGTGCTGCGCCTCGTGGGAGATCTGTCCCTGTTCGCCCTTGCGGGTGGCGCGGCCCTCCACATGCTCGATCAGCCAGGCGGGGGTCGGGTAGGTCTGGCTGTCCAGGTCGGCGGCCAGGTTCATGTCGGCGTACTGGACCGGCCGCCTTTCCGGGTCGAGGGCCTTGGCCTCGGCGGACATGGCGGGGAAGACGTCGCCGTAGCCGGCTTCGTTGCCGAGGGACCAGAGGGCAATGCAGGGATGGTTGCGGTCGCGGACGACCATGCGCCGCAGGCGGTCGAGCACGGCCGGGCGCCATTCGGGAAGGTCGCCGGGGAGGGTGCGCCGGTGGTAGCCGAGTTCGTGGCTTTCGACGTTGGCCTCGTCCATGACCAGCAGCCCCAGGCGGTCGCAGAGGTCGTAGAAGCGCGGGTCGTTCGGGTAATGGCTGGTCCTGACGAGGTTCAGGTTGGCCTGCTTGATGAGTCGGAGATCCTGGAGCAGGCGTGGCGGGGGGACGGCCTGGCCGTGGTCGGGGTCGAACTCGTGGCGGTTGACGCCCTTGCACTTGATTGAGACACCGTTGAGCCAGAGCTGCCGGTCGCGCAGTTCGACCTTGCGGAAGCCGACGTTGAGGGCGCGGGCCTCGACGGTTTGGCCGGCGGGGTCGCGGAGTTCGAGGACGGCCCGGTGGAGATGCGGGGTTTCGTCGCTCCATTTCAAGGGGTTGCGGATGGCGAGGGCGCCGGCGGCGGCAAAGCGGTCCGGGTCCGTCCCCGGCTGCACGGACAGGGTGAGGGTGAGGGGCGGGGCATTGCCGGCGACGGGTTCGCCGGCCGGGGTGAAGAGGTGGAGGTGGACATGCCAGCCCGCCGCGCCGGCGGCCGCGGTGGTGGCGGCGGCCGGGATGCGGAGTTCGCAGGCGGCATTGAGGGTGGCGTCGCGGCCGGCCATGTCCAGTTCCGGCCAGAGCTGGATGTCGCGGAAGTGGTTTGCGGGAAGGGAATAGAGGAAGACGTCGCGGAAGATGCCGCTGAGCCGCCACATGTCCTGGTCCTCGAGGTAGGAGCCGTCGCACCAGCGGTAGACCTCGACGGCGAGGGTGTTGGCGGCGGGGGTGGGGCGGAGGGCGGCGGTGATGTCGAATTCGGCGGGGAGGGAGAAGTCCTGGCTGTAGCCGATTTTCTGGCCGTTCACCCAGACGTACATGGCCGAGCGGACGCCGGCGAAGTGGAGGATGACCCGGTGCGCCGTGGGCCACTCTGCCGGCACGGTGAAGGTGCGGCGGTAGGCGCCGACGGGGTTGCGGTGGGTGAAGGCGGTGAAGCGCGGGTCGGGCTCGCTGGTCACGCGCGGCGGGTCACATTTGAAGGGGTAGCGCCAGTTGGAGTAGATGGGGATGTCGTAGCCTTGGGTTTCCCAGTTGCCGGGGACGGCGATGGTTGGCCAGGCGGCGGCGTCGAAGTCGGGGCGCCAAAAGTCGGCGGGGCGGGCGTCGGGGGTCGGCGCCCACTGGAACTGCCAGCGGCCGTTGAGGGAGAGGAGCCAGGGGGATTGGTCATAGCTGCCGGCGCGGGCGGCGGCCAGGTCCGGGCAGGGCCAGGCGTCGGTGCGCGGCGGCAGCTTGTTGATGCCGAAGACCAAGGGGTTTTCCCAATCGGGCGGCGGGGCGACGTGGGGAGGGAGGGGGGCGGCCATCGGCGGAAGTCTTTCCAGGAGAAGGGGCGACGGGCGGCGCCGGCCGCCGGGGTGGGCGGTCACTCGGCGGCCAGTTCATAGGCCATGCAGACCTTGCCGGAGGGGAGCACGGTGGTTGCGGCAAAGCGCAAGGTGTTGCCTTCGGCCTTGGCTGGGAGTTCCGCGATCCGTTTCCCCGCGAAGTCCAGGGCCCAGAGCTTTGCCGTCCCCAGGCCGTTCAGTCCGTTTGCTGTCCCCAGGCCGTTTGCTGTCCCCAGTCCGGTTGCTGTCCCCAGTCCGGTTGCTGTCCCCAGTCCGGTTGCTGTCCCCAGTCCGGTTGCTGTCCCCAGTCCGGTTGCTGTCCCCAGGCCGTTTGCTGTCCCCAGTCCGTTTGCTGTCCCCAGGCCGTTTGCTGTCCCCAGTCCGGTTGCTGTCCCCAGTCCGGTTGCTGTCCCCAGTCCGTTTGCTGTCCCCAGGCCGTTTGCTGTCCCCAGGCCGGAAAGGCCGTTTGCTGTCCCCAGACTGTTTGCCGTCCCCAGACCGGTGGTGGAAAGGCCGTTTGCTGTCCCCAGTCCGTTTGCTGTCCCCAGACTGTTTGCTGTCCCCAGACTGTTTGCTGTCCCCAGACTGTTTGCTGTCCCCAGTCTGTTTGCCGTCCCCAGTCTGTTTGCCGTCCCCAGACCGGTGGTGGAAAGGCTGATCTGGGCGCTCCCGCGGCGGGCGAGGTGGGGGAGGCGGCCCCATTTCTCCAGGGTCGTCATGGCTTTGCCGTCCCGGAATTTGACCTGGGAATTTTGGACATCGGTGAGATGCAGGAGGAGGATGCGCCGGCTTTCCCCCAGTGGCTTGCCGTCCACGGCGGTGGCGAAGAAGACGGCGGGGCCGTCGGCATTGTTGGCGACCTCGAGGCAGCGGCCTTTGGCGGCCGTTTTGCCGGGCAGGGCGAAGGCCTCGCTCCGGTCGGTGACGACCGCCAGGGTTTCCCGCCGTTGGTCGAGGCGGATCTGGCCGGTGGCGCTTTCAAAGATGCCGTGCTCCGGATCGCAGCCCTTGAGGAGGCCGGCGCCAGCCAGTGCCGCCAGCGGCGCCGCGGCTTCCTGGCCGGGGCGGGGGAGGAGGGGGAAGAAGGGCACGTCCAGCTTGCCGGCCAGCGCCGGGTCGAAGCCCAGCGCCGCGGCGGTGTTTGCCGGCAGGGTGGTGCCTTCTTTCCAGAGAAGGGTCCCCACTTTCGCGGCAAGTCCGGCTTCCCAGGTGGCGGCGGGGAAGTCGTTGGGCAGGGCTGGGTTTGTCAAGTGGGTTTCGCTGAGCACGCAGGGGATGGCGGTGGTGGCCGGCGCGACGTCCTGGCGGAGGAAAAGGAGGAGGCCGATCTTGTCGGAAAGGCTGGTGATGGGATCGCTCGCGGTGTTGAAAAATCCGGCGGCGGCGTCCTGCTGGATCGCCAGGTCGCTGTGGGCATAGGCGAAGCGGTAGAGGCCATTCCACCCTTGCAGGGCGGCGTAGGCGCCGGTGACCAGGCCGCTTTCGGCCCGGCGGAAGCTGGGATAGGCGGAGTTGAACTCCGTGACCAGGAACGGCTTGCCGAAGAGGCGGGAGGGGAAGAGCCGCCCCGGGGCTGGCGCCCCGCTTTTCAGGACGCTGCGGTTGGCGAGGCGCGCTGGGAGGTTCCAGGGCCGCTCCAGGAAGTGCGGGTGGTCCCAGTAGATGTGGTTGTCCACATAGTCGAAGTCCTGGCGGCAGAAAGCCAGGGGGACGGTGGCCTGCATGTTGGCGTCGGAAAGGAGGGCCTTCACGCCGAGGGCGCGCAGCCAGGCGGCCATTTCCCGGTAGCCGCGGCGGTAGGTTTCCAGCAGGAAGCGGGTGAAGAGGCTGCCGCGGTTGGCGGCGGCCTCGGCGGCTGGGAGCTTTTGGGCGGCGAGCCATTCCGCGAAGCGCGCCTCATAGATTCCTTGGAGCACGGGGTTCTTGTCCCAGACGGCCGTGATCGGGTCTTCGTTGATGAGGCTGATGGCGATCAGGGCGGGGTCTTCCTTCCAGGCCATGCCGGTGTAGGGGTTGACGTGGTTCAACAGGTTGGCGCTGAATGCTTTCCAGTTGGCCATGGCGGAGTCGAGGACGAAGGGCGCCGCCTTGAACTCCTGGGTGGTCAGCGCCGTCTTGACCTCGGGCAGCTCCCCGGCCGGCAGGGTGCGGGAGATGTAGAGGTCAATGGTGATGTAGATGCCCTTCCGCTTGAGGCAGTGGAAGAGGTAGTCGAGCTGGTCCAGGCGGTGCTGGTCCAAGCTGGTGCTGGCGGCGGCGGCCGGGTCGGCCAGGATGCCGTCGAAGTGGTGGAAGCGCACGGAGTTGTAGCCAAAGGTGGCCAGCCGCTCCGCCAGCTTCTCCGCCCATTGACGGTCGAGGAAATTCGCGGTGAAGCAGAGGTTGGTGCCGTAGAGGCGGACGGGGGTTTCCGGCCGGTTTTCGAAGACCAGCTCTTCGCCCTTGGCCAGGAGCTGGCCGTGCTTGCCGGCCGGTGCGTCCAGGAGGAAGGAGAAATCCATGGCGCTGCCGGGTTCGGTCTCCTGGGGGTTGGCGACCGGCAGCCAGTCGGGGCCGGCGACGATGTAGGCCGGGGCTTCGGCGGCGCGGACTGGGATTTCCTCCTTCGCGGCGCTGATGCCGGCCACCATCCAGACGGCATTGCCGGCGCTTTCGAGCGTCAGGGCCGCCGCGGGCTTGTCCGCCACTTCGTAGCGGGTCAGGTAAAGCCCCACGTAGGAGTTGCGGTTTTCCCCAGTCCAGGCCACCGCCCCCCCCGGGCAGGCCGCCGGTGCCCACCAGTTGCCGACGTCGCGGTTGGCGACCACCTGGCGGACGTCGGCCGTGCCGTCCTGGTAGCTGAGCTTCAGGGTTCCCACTGGCGTCTGACCCTGGGGTGGCCAGGCCAGGGCGTGGAGCAGGTAGAGGTGCTTGAAGCTCTGGCCGGCCAGGGGGATTTCCGCCCTTTTGGGGAAGCTCTCCCGCCGTGGCCCGGCCAGCACCAGGCATGAGGTGCCGCCATTGGTTGCCGGGTTGATGATGTCGAAGGGCACGCCGCTGGCCAGGAGCCGGCCGGTGGGGAGCATCCGCAGGTCGTTTTCCGGCCCCTGGTCCGTCCAGCCGCCGGTTCCGTCTTCCGCCACGGCGTCGGCAAACCCCATGTTGGCCTGGTTGGCGATCGGGATCGGGGTGGCGGCGTAGGGGCGGTAGGAAAGGTTCAGGGCCTGGCGGCTTTCCTTGATGAGGCCGGTGTGCGGGCGGAAGCCGAGGCGCAGGGTGTAGGCGGTGCCGTGGTATTTCCGGCCATCCTGGATCAGCAGGTGGAACTGCCCCGCCAGGACCAGCCGTCCCGCCGCCAAGGGGATGCTGAGTTCCTGGACATTGGCGCGGCTGAGAAGCTGCGCCTGGCCGGGCGGTGGTTCGGGGGGCAGGAGGAAAGGGGTGCCGTCAACCAGCAGGCTCCGGCCGGCCATCTCCGCCACCGGCAGCGCGATTTGCAGGGCCAGCGACTGGGTCGGGATGCCGCCGGCGCTGGCGACGGAGGCCGCATAGGCGATGCCGCCGTTGCCGGCCGGGGCGAGTTCCTGCTCGAACTGGAAGGATTCCGCCGCGGCGGTCGCCAGCGTCCCCTCGAGCCGCCAAGCGGCGCCCGCCGTCCGGGGATGGCCGGCCGCGGCCACCACGGCGCCGGCATCCTGGGCTTTGGCCCGCCAATCCAGGGCGTGGTGGACGATGGCCATTTTCGCGTTGTCCACTTGCAGCTCGCCGTGCGCCCCGACCTTGAGCCAGGCCGGCAGCGGCGCGGCTGGCAGGGTGGTGGCGGCGGCAAGCAGGAGGGCCAGGAGGGCGGCAGCCATCTTCTTTGGCATGGGTTCAGCTCCTTAGCCTGAATTATTCACCACGGGCGCCGCGGCGGCCCGTGCCGCTTTGCGGCGCCCGTGGTGGAAGTTTCAGTTTTACCGGGCACTAGTCCAGCCGGAGCCGGACGGGGGCGGCGGTGCCTGGGGCGAAGCGGCAGGTCACGGTTTGTTCCTTGCCGCCGGCCGTGGCGCGGATTTCGTAGTCGCCGTAGAAGGCGCGGAGGGTGCAGCGGCCTTCGGCGCTGGTGGTGAGGTCGGCCTTCGTCCACCACTGCTTGAAGACCAGGTCGAGGTAGGCCTTGCCGTTGGGCTTGAGCTGCCAGTCCCTGGTCCAGAGGGCGGCGGAGGGTGCATGGTGGGCGCCCTCCCAGAAGCCCCATTGGGTGATGGCGATGAAGGCGGGGTGGGCAAAGGCGACGGTCATGGAATCGCGGAGGAGGTCGGCCTGGTAGGCGAGCTGGTCGGGGTCGGTGGAGTCGCCGATGGCGACGTCCAGCTCGGTGTATTGCAGTTTCTTGCCGTAGCGCTCCGCGAGATGGTCGAAGTAGGCCCAGAGCCCTTCCGGGCCGGTTTTCCCCGCAAACTCCTTGCCGACGGGGGCGCCGTGGGCCTGGGCGCCCAGGGCATCCAGCGGCGCGCCCTGCTGGATCAGGTAGTCAACCCAGCCCCGGCATTGGCTGGTGAGCAGCCGTTCGGGGAAGCTGCCGATCTCCATGCCGGCGGGGCCGAACGCCGGCTCGTTGAAGGTCAGCATGGCCTCCGGGGCGGCGGCGCGGGCCGTGCGGTACCACCCGGCCATGGCTTCCGGCCCGAGGGTGTCCATGAAGTCGCGGTTGACGTCGGTCTCGTTGGTCACGTCCCAGTCGTGGATCCACGGCTTGAAGGCGGAGACCTCCTCAATGATGTGGTTGCGGACCATCTCGCCAAGCCGGCCCGGCTCCGCCGTCACCTTCTCCTTGAGCGCCTTCGGCAGCCGGTGGACGGTTGGCCAGACCAGGACATGCCCCCGGATGCGCTTCCCCTGGCCGTGGTAGAACTGGAGGCAGCCCTTGGTCTCCCGCCAGCCATCCTGGCGGCCGCCCTCGAAGTAGGTCCACTTCAGTTCGTTCTCCAGGACGATGGCGTTGTAGTGGCGGGAGGAGATTTCCTTGTAGCTGGCCACGTCTTCGGGGGTCATCCCCCGTTGCTTGCCGGCAAAGGCGGCGACCGAGATGGCGGTGCCGAAGTGGAAGGCGTGCTGTTTCATCCGCACGGCCACGGCGGCGCCGGGGACCGGCTTCCCGGCGGCGTCCACGACCTCAATGGCCAGGGGCCCCTTGCGGCAGCTCTCGATGCGCCGTTGTGCCTCCCGCCGCCAGGGTGCGTCCGGGGCGCGCCCCGCGTAATCCCAACTGCGCTTGGGCATCTGGTCGAGGGCGGCGCCTTCGGGGAAGGCCATCCAGGCGAGGCCGCCGATTTCGACGGCCTGCTCCTTGTGGCCGACCATCCCCACCAGCTCCAGGGTGCCGGCGGGGAAATCCTGGGGCAGCGGCCCGGTCTTGATGTAGTGGCGCTCCCATTTTTCCGTGAGCATCTTGCAGTCGTAGAAATTGCTGGCCCGGTTCTTGGGGAGGTTGCCGATGCGGGCGCGGACGTAGGCTTGCAAGGCCGCGCCGGCGCCGTCGTCCACGATCTGCGGCGCCTTTTTCCCCCGGGCCCAGAAGACCAGCAGGAGGCTCTCCCCTTTTTTGGCGGCCGCCCGGCTGGGGAGGCGGAACTGGGCATCCCAGTAGACCTTGGGCTTGGCGGCGACCGTGAGCTGGCGGCTCTTGGTGAAGGGCTGTCCCTCGACTGCCGCGACCTCGCCCAGGATCAAGGATGGGGCTTGATCGGCGCTGGGGAAGAACTTTTCCACGCCGCCGCCGGCCTGGAAGCCGGCCAGCGTTTCGGCCTCGTCCGTCCCGCCAATGAAGCGGGCCGTGCCGATGGGCTTGAACTCCGCGGCCAGCCGGGCGAAATAGGGCTCCGGCGTTGGCGCAGGTGGTGGTGGCGGCGCCGCCGCCGCGCCCTGGAGGGAAGCTGCCGCCAACAACAGGAACGGGAGCCATCGTTTCATTTCCCGGCGCCGCCTTTCCTTGAGTTCACGAATTCCATGGGGGTCATGAAGACCGCCTTCTGGGCGACCAGGAAGTCAAGGATCCTGGCGAACTCCGCAAAACGGTTGTCATCCCAGGCGGCGGGATGCCCCTGGAGGACGAAATAGTCGCGGGTGAGGTTTTGCGCGTAGCCGGCGAGGAAGCGGTTGAAGTCCGGCGCCCCGACGCCGGCCTCGAGGTTCACCGCCCAGACGCGGTCGAGGATGGTGACCTTGCCGGCGGCTTCGAGTTCCTGGCCGGCCTTGTCGAGCGGCTGCGGATAGAGCCAGGCCTTCAGGTGCGGGTCGTCGGCCATCACCTTGACGGTGTTCTCGTCGAACAGGCCGTTGCCGACGCCGCCGGTCGGGCCGAAGGTCTCGAAGGCGAAGCCAAGCTTCTCCTGGGCGAGCCGCTGGGCCTTGTCGAAGCGCTCCTTCTGCTCCGCGTAGGGGCGCTTGTTGAATTCGTTGTACCTGACGCCATCCACTTCGTGGGTGGCGTGGTCCCAGCCATGGAACCAGAACTCGACCAGGCCGGAGTCACGCCACCGCTTGATCCATTCCACATATTCGGGGGTGGCCTCTTCGAGGCTCTGGCAGATGACGCCGAAGCTGCCCTTGATTTGGCGCGACTGGAGATACTCCGCCAGCTTGGTCCAGCACGGAAAAACCATGCCCTTGAACTGCTTCACGTCGTCGAACTTGAGGATGATGACCGGCGGGACCTTGCGCGGGGGGATTTCCTCGGGCTTGGGCGGTGGCGGTGGCCGCGGCCGCTGGACGGGGGGGATCGGCACGGCGTCGGGGGCGAGCCCGGCCAGGGCGAAATCGTCGAAGTCCATGGTGCCGGTGGTCGAGCTCCAGGCGTGGAGCCAGAGGGCGAGGTGCGCCGCCCGCTCGGGGATTTGCACTTTCAAGTTGTATTCGTGCCAGTTGCCGTCGGCCTGGTCCACGGCGCGGAGCCGCGGCCCCCGCCCCTTGGTCTGGGGGTCGGGGAGGATCTTGCCGGCCGCGTCGTAAAAGTAGACGTAGACGGCGCCCATCGGCTTCGGCGCCCGGGCCCAGAAGGAAAGGGTGATTTCCTGCCCTGGCGTGACCGGGAACTTGCCGCCCATGACCGAGGAGCCGGTGGGGCGGGGTTCGGCGAGGGCGACCCGCAGCCCCTGCGCCCCGGTGTGCGCGGCCTCGGCGGCGACCGTGGAGACGTCGTCATTGAACGCCCACCCCTGGTGGCCATCCTCGAAGCCGAGATTGGGGGTTGGGGCGGTGGTGGCGTCGGCCGCGGCCCGGGCGGGGAGCGCGAAGAGCGCCAGGGCCAGGGCGGCCAGGAGGCGGAATGCGGTTTTCATTGGTCAGAAATTCTCCTGCTTGAAAGGGGGGTCGTTGAAGTTGAGGGGATAGTGGTTGAACCGGAAGAAGTCGGCATGGCCGTCAAAGAAGATGGCATTGGTGCCGCCGTGGTGGATGCCGACCTGGTCGGTGATGGTGTTCCCCGGGGAGCCAGGGTACATGGCACGGAAGAAATAGGATGTGGTGCCAGTCCGGTCCGTCCGGTCGAGCAGCATCAGCTTGTTGGGGCTGAGGCTGTCCAGGCGCGTCTGCCCTTTGGCTCCGACCTGCCAGCGGGAGAAGCGTTCCGAGACGACATAGCAGTTCCCGTCCCAGCCGCCGACGTCGGCCAGGATGGCTTCGCGGCGCGGATGGGCGGGGCACATCAGCTTGCTCACCGGCTCGTAGTAGTTCCAGAAGCAGTTGTCGTTGGGGGGGAAATTCGTGAACCAGCGATAGATGTGGGCCATGCTGGTCATGTTGGCGTCAGCCGGGAACAGCTCCTCCCGGTGGCCGGCCGTCTTGCCGTCGCCGGTGAAGACCGGGAGATAGCCGTCATAGTCGCCGGTGAAGCCGATGACGCTGATCCCGACCTGGCGCATGTTGCCCTTGCAGGCGACGGTCTTGGCCATTTCCTTGGCGCGGGAGAGGGCGGGCAGCAGCAGGGAGGCCAGGATGGCGATGATGGCGATGACCACCAGCAGCTCGATCAGGGTGAAGGCGGCACCGCGGCAGCGGCGCCTTTTTTCCCGGGCTTCAGTCATGGCGCAAACCCTCCGTTGCCTCTGCCGCCGGCGGCGGCGGCGGCGCGGTGGACTCGCGCACCACCAGCCGTTCCTGGAAGCGGAGCACCGGCGGCGCCGGCCTTTCGCCCGTGGCCATCATCCGCACCAGGAGTTCGCCGGCGGCGGTGCCCATCTCCGCCAGCGGCGGCGCCATGGCCGTCAAGGCGGGGACGAGCTGGGCGCAGGGATAGACGTCGTTGAAGCAGATCAGGCTGACCTGCCCGGGGATCTCGATCCCCAGCCGCTGGGCGGCAAAAAGCAGTTCCATCGCCTCCACATGGGAATAGGCGAGGATGGCGGTTGCCCGGTTCGGCAGGACGATTTCCTGCCAGTAGCGGAGGGGCTCCAGCGCATGCAGGTCATGCCCTGGCAGGAGCGGGGCGCCCCGCTCCTGGCAGCCATCCAGGAACGCCTTGTGCCGCTGGCTGACGCTGTAGTGCTGGAGCACGCCGGTGCCGTTGCGGTAGGCGATCCGGGTGTGCCCCAGGCCGAAGAGATGGTCCAGGGCCTGGCGCATGCCGCCCGGCTCGTCCAGCAGCAGGGCGCAGCCGTGCGGGCCGGCCTCGCGGTTGACCGTGACGTAGGGGATGCCAGCGGCCTCCACTTCCTGCAAGTTCCCCCGCAGCCGGGAGTGGACGACGATCACGCCGTCCACCTTCCAGGGGAGCATGGCATTGACCCCCCGCTCCGGATGGGGGAAGCCCGAGCAGGCGTGGTAGCCGGCCTTCTGCAGGACATGCACCGTCCGGCTGATCAGCGGCGGATAGATGCTGGGGCCTTCGTGCATCTGCGCCGTGAAGCCGAGGATGACAACAATCCCGGTCCGCTGGGCCTTGAGCGTGCGGGCGGTGACGTTGGGCTGGTAGTTGAGTTCCCGGGCCAGCCGCAGGATGCGCTCCCGTTTCTCGGGCAGGACGGAGAAGTGGTCCGCATGGTTGTTCAGCACCCGGCTGACCGTGGACTTGGCGACGCCGCAGCGCTTGGCCAGGGCGGCCAAGGTGATCGGGCGGGCGGTGGTTGGGTTGGCGCTGGTGTTGGGCATTGGACTGCGGGGGGGCTTGCCCCATGGGACTAATGGGACTTATTGGACTCATGGGGCGGCGTCCAGGCGCCGTTCGCCAAGCCGCCGGAAACCTGGCGGCTTGGCGTGGCGGCGGGACGCTTGAGGCTCAGGCGCAGCCATTCCGCCGGCGGCGGAGGAGGGCGACGCCGCCGAGGCAGAGCAGCGCCAACGCCGCCGGCTCGGGCACGACCTGGATGGCCAGGTCGTTGCCGCCGATGAAGGAGGAGCTGTCGTAGTTGGCCTGGTAGGTGATCTGCCACTGCCGCGAGTTCCAGTCGAAGAGGCTGCCCTCGCTCAGGGGGGTGGCGGTGCCGTTGAGCTTGGTGAACTTGCCGGTGATGGCGTCCGAATCGTCGTTGCTGACCAGGTAGAAGATGTCGCCCAGCTCGGCGTTGTCCAGCCCCGAGTAGAGCGTCAGCTTCAGGTCGGCGCCGTCGCTGAACGTGACCGTGCCGGTGACGTTGGTGCGGTCGCTGGTCGGCGTGCCGGTGTCGCGCCCCAGCTCGACATCCAGCGCGCCGGCCAGGCTGAGGTTGCCGGTGATGTTGATGGTGCCGATGCTGTTGCCCGGCGCCAGGGTGCCGCCGGCATTGACGGTGACCGCGGCCACCGTGCCGCTGCCGCCGAGGGTGCCGCCGTTGACCGTCACCGCGCTGTTGGCGTGCGTGCCGTTGACCAGCAGCTTGCCGCCGGTGACCGTGGTCGCGCCGGTGTAGCTGTTGGTTCCGGTGAGGGTGAGCGTCTGGCTGCCCGCCTTGGTCAGGGCGACCTTGGCGGTGGCGCCGTCCTGGATGATGCCGCCGAAGGTGGAGTCGGCGGGGGCGGCGGCGCCATCGGGATTGACCGTCAGCGTGCCGGTGCCGGTGCCGGTGCTGTTGTTGGTGACGATGTTGCTGCCCGTCGTGGCGTCGGTATTCAAACCGGCCACGGTGACATCGTAGCTGTTGGCCCCGTTGCCGAGGTTGAGGGTGCTGGTGGCGGTGGCGGTGGTCGCGGTCAGGGTCACGTTGCTGCCTGCGGTCAGCGCCGTGTTGCTGCCGATAGTCAATCGGGCGATTCCGAAGTTGGTGCCACCGACGGTGACGTTGCCCGAGTAGCTGTTGTTGCCGCTCAGACGAAGCGTGGTGGTGCCGTTGACGATCACGTCGGTCACATTGGAACCGATGTTGCCGGTGACATCAATGGTTCCGTTGGTGTTGTTGCCCGTGCCGGTCAGGGTGCCTGTGTGGTTCACGCTGTTGGTCAGGTTGAACGGGCGATTGGCGGACTGCGACAGTGTGAGGTTCGCCGTGCCGGTCACACTGCCAGTTACCACAAAGCCGGTGGCGTTGGCGCTATTGCTGGACCATGTCTGGTTGCCTTGCAGGGCAATGTTGGAATTGATTGTGACCCCCGCCTGGTTGTTCGTTCCGGGGGCGACGCTCCTGGGGATGTCAATGCCGCCGGTTCCCAGGTTGATGGTGCCGCCGGTGATGGTGGCCGCGCCGATGCTTTGGAATTTGAGGCCCAGCGCCGACTGGGTGCCGTCCACGGTGACGGTATAGGCGCTCGTCGTGTTGTTGCTGGAGTCGCCGGCAGTGAAGTACAGCGTGTCGTCGCCGGTGGTGGTTGGAGTGAACGAGCCGCCGCCGCCGCCGGTGGCGTCGGAGTTCCAGTAGCTGTTGGTGCCCCAGGTGCCCGATGGGGCATCCCCCGCGCCGGCGGTGGTGCCATTGGCGTCCCAGTAGAGGTTGGCGGCGAGGATGCTGGCGGGGCTGGCGGCGAGGATGGCCAGGGTGAGGGTGGTGGCGGTGACCTGGCGGTTGCGGTTGCGGGTTGGCATGGGTCTTCTCCTTGCTCTTTCTCTGTGGTTCGGGCTGGGGCGTGGTGCGGTGCCGCGGTCGCGCGGCCATAGAAACCGGTTTCTAAAAAGGGAATATACCCGCCACCGCCGGAGGCGTCAAGCCGCCGGGCCAAAAAAAAAGTGGCCGGCAGGGAATGGTGGTGGTGTCCGGGCGTCCTTTGCCGCCGCCAAGAAAGCAGGGGCACCGTCCCCGGTGCGTCGGTGCCCCGAGAGCCATCGGGAGCCATCGGGAGCCATCGAGGGCCATCGAGGGCCATCGAGGGCCATCGAGAGCCATCGAGAGCCATCGAGAGCCATCGAGAGCCATCGCGAGCCATCGCGAGCCATCGCGAGCCATCGCGAGCCATCGAGAGCCATCGAGAGCCATCGAGAGCCATC
>Ga0265297_10007366_pt1 | contig 15296 bp, 13 predicted proteins | sample Munlanlwell13791_FD_192502 | JGI IMG/M metagenome (GOLD analysis project Ga0265297, IMG submission 192502) | Leachate microbial communities from a municipal landfill in Southern Ontario, Canada - Leachate well 137-91 | ecosystem: Engineered > Solid waste > Landfill > Unclassified | place... | reverse complement strand
CTTTTTCATGGCCGGAAATTTTATCACAGGGAGGCAAAAAAGGTGTGCTATATTACCGTCCAAGTCTTTATTTTAGTTTCACAAAAGACGACTTGGACGGCCCCAAGTTCAACTTTGTTGAAACTAAAAATATTGGGACCGCCCATGAACCCCGTTAGAAACAGGAAACGCTTCTGGAGCATTCCCGTGAGTGGTGGTGAATCGGTTGTTTTGATCTTAACTTTCGATGTGACTTTGCGGGAGGAGGGACATGATTTTGAAAGTCTCTAACGGGGTGAACAAATCCGAGTGGTTTCCTCTTGCGATTGTTTTCGCTTCGGTTTATTTCTTTTCCATGAACGGCCTCGGGGCCTTGCCGGCTTTGGCGATCAACTTTTTGCTGAAGGACCAGGTTCGTTTAACGCCGGAGAAAATGGCTTATTTTCAGGCCGTCACATTGATCGCATGGGTTGTCAAGCCGCTTTGGGGTCTTGTCTCGGACCTTTTCCCGATCTTTGGTTCCCGTCGCAAGTCCTATCTTATTCTTACATCACTTTTCGCGGCGGCGGCATGGCTTGTCTTTGCTTTCCTGCCCAATTACAGCGTCGCCGGGCCGCTCTTGTTTCTTATGACGCTGATCTACATGTCTTATGCGTTCCAGGATGTGGTGTCGGATGGCCTTATGGTCGAAACCGGCCAGCCGCTCAATATGACCGGACAATTCCAGTCGATCCAATGGGCTGCTGTCTACATAGCCATGATCGTCACTTCGTTCACCGGCGGCTTGATCGCCGAGCTTGCGCAGAAGGGTGTGTGGACCTATCGGAGTATTTTCGCGATGACTGCCGTGTTCCCGGTTTTGACGGCCGGGATCGTGTTCTTTCTGGTCCGGGAGCCCGCGCAGATCCATCCGGAACGTGCGGCCCAACTCGGGCTCCGGGATGTTTTTCATCACCGGAACATCTGGATTCTTGCGGCTTTTCTTTTCCTGTGGAATTTTTCCCCCTCATTCGGGGCTCCTTTTTTTTACTACTCTGTGGATACGCTAAAATTCAGCGCTTCTTTTCTCGGCATTCTCCAGGCGGTCGCAAGTGCAGGGGCGCTTCTGGGGAGCGTGCTCTATGGTCTGGTTTTTGCCAAATTTCCGGTCCGGAAATTCCTGTGGGCCGCGGTTTTTGTCGGCGTAGTCTCGACCCTCTCCTATTTTATTTATTTCGTCCCATGGTTTATTGCCCACACGGTTGTTCTTAAAAGCCTGGCGCTTGCCATGAACGTTTTTCTCGGGATCGCGAGCGCTGTGATCTTTTTGACGCTGTTGAATCTGGCAGCCCGGACCTCGCCCCAGTATGCGGGTGGAACGATCTTTGCTTTATTGATGTCCTTTTATAATCTGGGCCAAATGGGTTCAAGTGCTCTCGGAGGATTTTTATTCCCGCGGATCGGCCTCGAGCCGCTCATCCTGCTTTCCGCGGCGTTTTCACTTTTGGTGCTTTTCCTGATCCCTCATCTTCCGGTGCATGCGGGGGAGTTGGCATCTTCTGCGGAGGGAACATGATCGAGGAAAAGATTTTTTTAAACACGCCGGAGTGTAGCGGAACTACGAAGGGTAGAAAGCCGGGGAATAAAATCCTTCTTGTGATCACGAAGATCGTTTTCATCCTGATTTTCGCAGCGATCGCGTGGAAAGCGTACGATGTCTTTTGGGACCGTTACTGCTATTTGATCACGGCCTATTGCGATTGTCCGGTCTGTATCAATATAGCGGAATTTCGTGATGGGAAGTTCGCCAGCCAGCGTCCCATCTACTGGGGAGGTGTTGCGACGGACAAGTCGATCTCTTTTGGCTCGGACGTGGAATTGGTCCCGGTCATGCCCCGCGATTGGCTGGCGGTGTATAATTTTTTAGATGGCAGGCGCCATTTTACAGCCGAAGACCGAGGCGGCAAAATCCATGGCCGGCATATCGATATTTTTTTTCCGCAATCCCGGGGCGGTCATCAGGCCGCCTTACATTGGGGCGTCCGCCGCATGCGCGTCAAGGTCAACGGACAGCTTATGAGCTGAAGTCTGCCGGTATCGGCGTGTTTCAAGGGATGAGCCTCCTGTTTTGGCTTAAAACCGCTTTGGGTATAGAGGAGAATTAGGTATACTAAGGCCTCAAAATTATCCAGGAGTGGCTCTTGACCCAAACCGATCCGACGAGCCTTGACGCTCAAACAAAACTTACGCCTATGATGGAGCAGTATCGCTCCATCAAAAAAACGCTTCCCACGGACACCATCCTGTTCTTTCGCCTCGGGGATTTCTACGAGATGTTCTTCGAGGATGCGATCCGGTCATCCGATATTCTGAATATCACGCTTACGGGCCGCGAGGGCGGAGAGGCAGGCCGGGTGCCGATGTGCGGTTTTCCTTATCATGCTTTTCAGGGCTATGTTAGGACGCTGCTTGATAACAATCTCAAAGTCGCCATTTGTGAGCAGATCGGTGACCCGGCGCAGGCCAAAGGTCTCGTGGAACGCAAGGTGACGCGCATCATCACGCCGGCCACCTATCTGGACGATGAAACGCCTGAGAAAAATCTTCAGTACATGGCGGCAATTCTCGCGGGGAAGAACTCCGCAGTCCTGGCTTATCTTGAACTGAGTACCGGGGAATTCTATGTCCGTGAGATCACCCAAGACCGGTTGCTTGATGAATTGACGCTTCTTTGGCCGCGCGAAGTCGTGATGCCAAAGATGCTGGAATCCCGTGAAGATCTTGCGAATTTTATCAAAGAAAATCTCAGGGCCACACTCACCGTCTATGAGGACTGGATCTTCGAGTCCGAGGATTCCATGCGGCTTCTTCTTGAGATCTTCAAGCTGGGTTCCGCTCAGGGCATTTCCTTCCATGATCATCCGCTTGCGGTCGGGGCCTGTGGCGCCATTTTATATTATCTCAAAGACCATTTTCACAGCGCTCTGGAGCATGTTCAAAAGCCCCGGCTATTTAATGCTGCCCAATTCATGGTGCTCGACCGGCAGGCCCAACGCAGTTTGGAACTGGTGGCATCCCAAAGCGGTCGTAAGGACTGCGGTACGCTTTTTTCGGTCGTGGACCGGACGCTCACGGCGATGGGTGCGCGGCATCTCTATCATTGGCTTACGCATCCGCTTTTGGACATTACCGAGATCCACAAACGCCAGGAATCGGTTATGGAGCTCATCAAAGAACTTCATCACACGGAGAACATGGGCCGACTCCTCAAGGGCGTGAAAGATATGGAACGGACCCTGAGCCGCCTGAATTACGGCGTGGCAAATGCCCGGGACCTTGCGAACCTGAAAGCGTTCTTGGACCGCGTGCCGGAGATCCGTAATATCCTGGGTGCGTTCGATGCGGATCTGATACGCGATCTCCAGAAGCAGGTCCAGCCGTTTCCGAAGCTTAGCGAACTTATCGCTCGTTCGATCGTAGAAGAGCCGCCGCTTGGCGTCAAAGACGGCGGCTTGATCCGTGACCGATATTCCGAGGAACTGGATGATCTTCGCAATATCTCCCGAAAAGGGAAACAGTGGATCCTGGAATTTCAACAGCGTGAGATCGAGCGCACGGGGATCAAATCACTTAAAGTGAAATATTCGGGGGTATTTGGTTACACGCTTGAGGTAAGCCGTTCGTATCTCGGCCAGGTCCCTGAAAATTACATTCGACGGCAGACGCTTGCCAATGCCGAACGATTTATCGTACCGGAGCTTAAGGAATGGGATGAGAAGATCTCCGGCGCTCAGGACAAGATCAAGATGCTGGAATATCAGATCTTTCTCGAGATCCGCGCGAAAGTGCTGGAAGATCTCGCACTGCTTCAAAATATGGCGAAGGCCGTCGGGATGTTGGACGCTCTCATGTCGCTTTCGAGGGTCGCTCTTGAGAAAAAATGGGTAAGGCCGGAGGTGAGCGATGACAAGATACTTTCCATCCACGGAGGCAGGCATCCGGTCGTGGAGAGCATGCTGCCGGCCGGGAAATTCGTTGAAAATGACGGATTACTGGATGGCGACAAAAATCAGCTGGTCATATTGACCGGGCCGAACATGGCTGGAAAATCGACTTATATCCGTCAGACGGCACATATCGTGCTTTTGGCACAGATGGGCTCCTTCGTGCCTGCCAAAACTGCGCATATCGGACTTGTCGATCGGATCTTTACGCGCATCGGTGCTTCGGACGATCTTGCACGTGGGGAAAGTACGTTCATGGTGGAGATGCTCGAGACTGCAAATATTCTGCAGGAAGCTACGGACCGGAGTCTTTTGATCCTGGATGAAGTAGGGCGCGGGACTTCAACCTTTGACGGGGTGAGCATCGCCTGGGCGGTTTGTGAATTTCTGGCGCAGGGGAAGACCAGGCCGCGCACGCTTTTCGCGACGCATTATCATGAATTAACACAGTTGGAAGACCACTTCCCGGGCATCAAGAATTACAAAATGACGGTAAAAGAAACGAAGGACGGGATCGTATTCTTAAGGAAGGTTGCCCGAGGGGCCTCGGAACGGAGTTATGGAATCCATGTGGCAGAGCTGGCCGGGATTCCGGGCGATGTGACCCGGCGCGCGAAAGAGATCCTGACGATCCTTGAGAGTGAAAATACCGAAGCGACGCAGATCATTGAGTCCCAAAAAACGAAAAGCTCCAGAAAAATCGCGGAAACCGGCCCCACGCTTTTTGACATCGCACAACCGAAACCGAGTATTGTGGAGGAAGAACTGAAAAAACTGGATGCGGACCGGTTGACGCCGATGGAGGCGTTGCAAAAGATCTCAACTTGGAAATCAAATCTGGACCAAGGGAAAAAATAAATATGGGAAAGATACACGTACTTTCCGAGCATGTGGCCAACAAGATCGCGGCCGGGGAAGTGATCGAAAGACCGGCTTCCATCGTAAAGGAACTTGTCGAGAATTCTCTGGATGCTGCTGCTGACCGGATTGAGATCGAGATTAAACACGGCGGTAAAAGCCTGATTCGTGTAGCTGACAACGGTTCCGGGATGACAGTTGAAGATGCCCAACTTGCGCTTCAGAGACACGCGACAAGTAAGATCGAAAAAGCCGAAGATCTTGACCGTATTGCAAGTTTCGGGTTCCGGGGAGAAGCCCTTCCAAGTATTGCTGCGGTATCACGGTTTACTCTTCAAACGCGAACGGCGGATACCGCGACCGGCACCGAACTTGTGATAGAAGGCGGGAGTCTTGTGAAAGCGAAAGAATGTCCCACGGCTGCGGGGACAGTGATTGAAGTTCGCGACCTTTTTTTTAACACGCCTGCCCGTCGAAAATTCCTGAAGCAGGATACGACCGAATTTGGACATATCCTGGATATCGTGACCTGTTTGGCCTTGGCGAATCTTCATGTCCGGTTCGTTTTAAGCTCCGGCGGCAAAGTCATCCTGGATCTTGTGCCGACCCAGAAACTTTCAGTCCGAGCGGCCGCTATTTTGGGCAATGATTGGGCCGGGCAAACTTTGCCAATCCAAAGTGAGATCCCGTACGCGAAGCTTTCAGGGTTGATCGGGAAACCTTCTTTGGCCTCGGGCAACCGGGCCCAGCAATTTTTTTTCATCAACCACCGGTGGGTCAAGGCCTACGGCTTGAGCTACGGACTTCAGGCGGGGTATCACGGGCTTTTGATGCAGCATCAATTTCCTGCGGCAATCCTCTTCCTTGAACTAAATCCGCAGTATGTAGATGTAAATGTTCATCCGACGAAGCAGCAGGTCCGGCTTTCGCATGAGACAGTGATCAAAGCCATGATCGAAAAGACCGTGGCCGAGACTCTCAAAGAAAGCGGCGATCTGGTGCCCTCCTTCCGCGAAAAAGCTGAAAGACCTTTTGTTGCTTTCCAAGAGGCGAGATTCCCGGATTCGAGTTTCAAATTCGAAGAGCACATGGCTTCTCACAGTGCGCCGCTTAAGGTTGCGGAGACTGCGGTGACAGATGTAGTGACGCAAAAAGCAGATGCTTTTCAACCGCTTGAGATCGGAAAAGAACTCAGGATCACGCGTGTGCTCGGGCAGGTTCACCGCACTTATATCTTGGCCGAGACAGAAGAAGGGTATGTGGTTGTGGACCAGCACGCGGCACATGAACGGGTGATGTTCGAAACGCTCATGAAAAATTTTGAGTCGGAGCGTCCCGCAAGCCAGGGACTTTTAATGGAAGAAGTTCTGGAGTTGCACCCGCGTCAGGTCGAGATCCTGAGGAAAAAACTTTCTTTTCTTAGCAAGCTGGGCTTTGAAATAGAATTGTTTGGCGAGAGAGCTTTTGTGGTGCGCGGGCTTCCCGCCATTTTGAAGGATGAAAATCCAGTGACAATTATCAAGCAATTTGTCGATGAGGAAGAGGCCGGCAAGACACAGACCCGGCTTAAGGGGGTAGCGGAGGACATAGCTGCCATGATCGCTTGCAAGCGAAAATCCGTGAAGGCTGCGGATCCGTTAACACTTCCGGCCATGCAGGGTCTTCTGGAGCAGCTGGCGCGTTGCAGGAATCCGTTCAACTGCCCGCATGGGCGTCCCAGCATCATGAAGTATTCTCTCACGGACCTTGAAAAACAATTCAAACGGAAACCATAAAAATGGGTCCTTTTTAAAGAAGAATCATGACGTCCTCGTTATCAATAGATATTTTGAATTGAAAACGAGGACAGCCATGATTTCCAGTTTACTTTTTAATTAAGGAGAATCATGACGAACGAGGGAATAGAACAATACATGAAGCAGGCCCGGCAGGCGATCATTCTGTCCGTGGGGACGGCTCTACTTTTAACCGTTGTAAAGTTCTCGGCCGGGCTTATGACGCATTCCATGGCGATCATGGCCTCGGCCCTGGATTCCACGCTGGATATGCTAATGTCCGCACTGAATTTTTTTGCATTCCGGGAAGCGTCGAAGCCGCCCGATGTTGAGCACGCGTACGGCCACGGCAAAGTCGAAAGTCTTGCAGGACTTTTTCAGAGCCTTTTCATCCTATTGAGTGGTTCGTTTGTGGTCTATGAATCCATTCGCCGGCTTCTTCAGGGGAGTTTTGTTACCGAGATTCCATTGGGGATCGGGGTGATCGTCTTCTCCGGGATCGTGACGCTCCTGCTTTCGTGGCGCCTTAAGATTCTTTCCAAAAAGAACCGTTCTCTGATCCTCGGCACGGAAAAGGTTCACTATTCCATGGATTTTGTTTCATATGTCGGTGTAATTGTGGCCCTGGTTCTTGTTGGATGGACAGGGAGGGCCACCTGGGATCTGATTGTGTCCATATTGGTTGCGGCTTATATTTTTAAAGAGGCGATCCACATTTTAGTACGGGCCGTTTCGGAACTTCTGGACCGGGGACTTTCGAGTACCGAGCTTAAAACGATAAAGATGCTTATCCTCCGGCATCATCCATCGATCATAGGAGCGCATAATCTTCGCAGCCGGGTGGTCGGCAATCAACTGTTTCTGGATTTCCACATCGAGATTCGGGGTGAAGATGATTTCAAAAAAGCGCACGATATGACCGAATCTCTAATCAATAAAATCAGAGATCATCATCCCAACGCGGATATAACGGTCCATTTTGATCCGGAAGGAGAATAGGGGGGCGTCATGAGGATCCTGATCGTTGAAGATGAAAAAAAGATGGCGAGTTTTTTAGAGCGTGGCCTAAAAGAAGAGCACTACGTCGTGGACGTCGCCTATGATGGTGAAAAAGGCTGGAAATATGCCATGACCAACGATTACGACGTTTTGATCCTGGACTGGATGCTTCCCAAGATGAGCGGTGTGGAACTTTGCCATAAATTCCGGAAAGAAGGAAAGATCACGCCGGTGCTGGTCCTGACAGCGAAGGATTCAGTCGAAGATAAGATCAAGGGGCTCGACCAGGGCGCGGACGATTATCTGACCAAACCGTTCAGTTTTGAGGAGCTGCTGGCTCGTATCCGTGCGCTTCTTCGCCGCCCGCCGCATGCCACGAACAAAACCGTGCTTCAGTGCGCGAATTTGAAATTGGATCTCATCAAGCGTGAGTCATGGGCCGGAGAGCAGGAGATCCCCTTGTCGCAAAAGGAGTTCGCGCTGCTCGAATTTCTGATGCGCCACGCAGGTGAGGTCGTTTCACGGACCGCGATCGCGGAGCATGTCTGGGACCTCCATTTTGATCCCATGAGCAACACGATTGACGTCTATATCAATTTTCTCCGGAAGAAGATCGGGGAAACTCCCTCCCAAAGCAGGATTGAGACCATTCGCGGGACCGGCTATCGTCTTACTTGTCCATGATCCCATTCCGTTCCTTCAAGTCCCGTCTGACGCTTGGTTACGCGCTCATGATGACTGTGTTTCTCGTGGGATTTTCTTTTTTAATGTACGCAGAACTTTCGAGAACACTTTACCGGGATGCGGAACGGAGCATGTACGGAGAGGGGCAAAGCATCGAGGAGGGGATAGACACCTTTTTTCATGAGCGCAGAAATCTGGAGTTTTTGGCCCCCCCCAGGATTGAAAAAGGGACCCTGGCTTTTCCGGCGGAGTTCCAGGCAAAAGTTACTAAGGCAATCCGTGAGTGGGAGAAAAAACAGCGCAGGGTTACGCGTAGTCTTTTTCTCGTTCGCATTATTGGTCTTGACCGCTCCTTGATCGGATCCAATCTGGGTGGTTGGGAACGGGATATTCTTTTCCCGGACTATGAACGCGATTCGGTCCTGATGGAAAAAGGGGACTCCTACCAAACGATCCACTTCGAGAAAAATCCGATCCGACTTTATTACCATCTGGTACGGATTCAGGGAAGGCCGTTCTTTATTATCCAGGTCGCGAAGCCGCTTTACGAAATTAAAAAAACGCTGACTCGCTTAGGACTTATCATCGCGGTCATCATTCCGCTGGGCGTGGCGTTGGCATGTTTTGCGGGGTGGATCCTGGCTAAACATTTTCTAAGTCCGGTGGACCGGATGATCCTGCAGGCCCGGAAGATCACGGCCGCTTATTTAAAAAGCCGGCTTCCACGAACATTCACACAGGACGAACTTGACCGTTTGGCCGAGACTTTGAACGAGATGATAGATCGGCTTGAAGCTTCCACACGCGCTGTGCAGGAATTCAGCTCGAACGTTTCTCATGAATTCAAAACACCGCTAGCGATCATTCGCGGAGAGATTGATCTCGCGCTCCGGCGGGCCCGCTCGCAGGAAGATCTCCAGCGGACGATCAGGGTGATCAGCGAAGAGGTGAACGGCCTTATTCGCTTAGTAGATGACCTAATGTTTCTTGTCCGGAACGATGCGAAGCAACTGAACCTTCAGAAAAAGAATGTGGAGTTGGTACCTGTCCTGGAGCAGGTTCTCAGGCTTTATCATGAACGCGCGAGCCAGGCGGGAATTGAATTGACCTTAGAAGCGCCCACGGATACGAGAGTGTTCGGGGATGAGATTTATTTGAAGCGTCTTTTCACCAATCTCTTGGACAACGCCATTAAGTTCACGGAGCCCAACGGCAGGGTGATCGTCCGCATCGGAGTGTCCGGATCTGGCAAAGTGACAGTCAAGGTCGAAGATACAGGAGTCGGGATCGATCCCGAAGTTCTTGAAAACCTTGGGACCCGGTTTTACAGAGCGGATCAAGCTCGCTCCAAAGAGGGGGCTGGTTTGGGGCTTAGTATTGTAAAAGCCATCTGCGATGCCCATCAGGGAGCCCTCCGGTTTGAAAGTTTTCCCGGCCAGGGAACGCGGGTTTTCATCGAATTGCCGCTTATAAAAATCTAGCAACCGTTTTGAGTTCCCTGTGCATGCACGGGGGAACTCGCCGTATTTTCCCTCTAGGAAGACTATCTCAGAAACCTATCGTCTCATGGAAGCTTAAAATTATTTAATTTGGCTTTAATGTGTTTTTAATGCCGCTCCTGCTAATCTGCGAACTAAGAAGAGATAAAGAACAAAATGAGTTCTGTTGGTTATCAAGTTAGTGATTTTAAAAAGGATTTAAAAATGGAAATCAGCAATCAGTTGGTAAGACCATTTATTGATAAAATAGGAACTGAATGGCAAGACCTTTATCGCGAAATCTCCGACCATGAAAGCGATGAAGCGAGAGCGTTGAGATCTTCCATCGAACAGCGGATACGGCAACTTGAGAAATTCCGTGTTTCGATACGTTATTCTGAACAGAATAACATGGGTCTAAAAGAGTTCCCGAATTTGCGGGAAGCGCTTCGACTTTTGAAGTTTGATCTTCGAACAACTCGGCGCAAGTGGCATCGCTATTTGATTTCGAAGATTTGCACTCAAAAAAGGCAGGAGCAGACGAATCATGGAGTATCCTTTGTTTCCTGAAGTCAGAAACACCAAGGAGGCTAGGGAAATATCACACGCAGAAGGCGGTTTATACTGTTTGTGAGGCTTTGGCAATGGATCATTTCGGAAATGGCAGCATGTTTTGGCTCTCGGAGTTTGAGAATTTTTTAGTTGATTTTTTTTGGAAGGCAAATCGCCCTGGCAAAAACAGTTGAAAGGCGGGGGGCTCTAACAACTGGGCTAGCTGGGGCGTTTGTTTTTTAGGGGGGGGGGGTACCCCCTTTGTGGCGCGTTTTTTCTTCAAAATACTCTTTCACGAGAAATTCCTTTCGGATTCTTCAAACAGCAACTGATTTTTTCCAAAAATGAAAACAAACTTTTTTGAAAAAACTTTTCAAAAAAATGCGTTCAGATAGAATGAAAAAAAGATTTTCCCCCTTGCTTTCTTATCTGAAAAACGTAAGATAGCACCAGTTCTATTTTATGAAAATTTGACACGAGAAAATCATCGGAACCATGGGTGGTAAACGGTTTTCAGGAACGGTTCGATCCGTTTTAATTCTTTATTCCTAGTTTTCCTGAATTTTCGTTCTTTCCTTCCGTTTGGGATCCGAGTCTCCTCAGCAGCGAGAATTTTAAACATGTCTTTTCTGATGCGAGAAGCCATTCAGATGCGTTTGCAAAAGCGTGTCGATGATATCGAAAACGGCTATCGCCAAAATGTCGGAATTATCGGATCCTTGGGTGTTGGCAAGACGCAGCTTCTCTGCGAATTCTTCCAGTCTATCTCGCGTAGCCCCAACCTTCTCCCTGTTTATGTGAAGGCGGAGACCATCGACGGACATCAGCTTATGCAGCAATGGATGGGTGCCGTGCTGAGTGCTGTTATGCTTGACCGGACTTTGAACGTCCCCAAAACTTTGACCGGGCTTTTGCGTGAAGCCGAATCTATCATTCCGAAAACTGTCACGGCAGTGAAACATATGCAGAGGTTACTTCGTCAGGACAAGAACTCACTCGCGATCAAAGAGCTCTTGATGTTGAGCGGGATTCTGGCCCGCGAGACCGGGAAGAAGGTTGTTTTGATGATAGATGAATTTCAGGCTCTTGAAGATCTCCCTACTCCCGACCCGTTCCTCTTGCTTGGAAAACAAATGATGATCGACAAGGAAGTGCTTTATGTGGTAACGAGTTCTTCGGTCGATCGTGCGCGTGAGATCTTTCGCGAAAAACTTTCGCTCCTTTTCGGGAATTTTGAGATTCTGGAACTCGTACCATTCAGATACATGGAGATGGAACAATATCTTGCAACACGAATGCCCGCGCATCGCTGGTCTTTGGAGCTAAAAAAATTTCTTTTTCATATGACGGATGGCGAGCCCATCTACCTGGATCTTCTTCTCCAGAGGCTCGAACAAGTCGAAATTCGTGAATTTCCCCAGGATGTGAGCCCTTCAGTTCTGCTGGACGCTTTCTGTCAGGAGCTTTTTGACCGACGGGGACGCATCGCACTGCTTTGTGAAAACCGGCTTGAACAGTGTACACATCTCGCGAAGCATCACGGTCCTTACGTTCGGGCCGCGCTGGCGCTTAGCCATGGGCGTCACAAGCTGATCCCGATCGCGGCCTTCATCGAGGAAACCGTGGCTGAAACCCAGAAAGTTCTTAAACGATTGGTGGAAGACGGGTTGGCGGTCAAAAACGGGTCACTTTTTCACATACCGGATTTCCTCTTCCGGTTCTGGCTGCGGGAAGTGTTCCAAAAGCGACATGCGTTATTTTTACCTGAAGAACGTATCCTCCGGAAACATTTGTTTGATGAACTGAGCAGGGTTCTGGATCTTTGTGCGAGGATGACCGAAGAGGACTTGGGATTACGCGTTGAGGCACTCCTCAAAGAATTCCGGAATGACGGGGTGGAGATCGACCAGAAGAAAATGTCGTGCCCGCAATTTTCAGAGGTGGTTTTTCTGAGGCATTTGCCACACTCGGTTCTTTCGCTTCTGGGCCGCGGATCAAGAGGGCGTTGGCTTTTTTATCTGAGCTCGGAATGGATCGGAGAGCCCGAGATCGAAAAAGTGGTGGCCGATGCCAAGCATCTCTTCAAGATCCAGCGCAAGGTTTTGATCGTGCTCGGAGGGATCGACCAGAATGCAAAACTGATTGCTCAGGAAGCAAAGATGCAACTTTGGGATCTCCGAATTTTGAACGGATTATTGGATCTCTACGATCTTCCCAAGATTATTTTGCCATCACACCAAGGAATCCATGAACCTCAAGAGATCCGCGAACCTCATGTGGGCTCCATGGCGCAAGACCTACCTGCGCTCGAGCTCCGGTAAACGTTCCGGCTGCCTTTTTTGTTCGCTGCTTTGGGACAAAAAAGATAAACGCAATCTTGTTCTTTTCCGGACTGCCCATCATGCTGTGATCCTCAACCGCTACCCCTACAATAACGGTCACCTTATGATCGTTCCCAAGCGGCACATTGCCCGTTTGTCTCAGCTGAATACACAGGAAAGGGCTGAATTTTTCGAAGTTCTGGAAAAAGTGATGAATGCTCTCGCCAAGGCGATGAAGCCCCATGGGTTCAATTTAGGCATGAATATCTCGGATGTTGCAGGGGCCGGGGTCCCAGACCACATACATTGGCACATTGTACCGCGATGGAAGGGTGACGTGAATTTCATGCCGGTTGTGGCGGGCACAAAAGTGATTTCCGAATCACTAGAGTCAGCGTATGAGGTGCTGAGCCAAGCGCTGACCGCAAAGGCCAGGGCCAGGCGGCGTCTGAGCAAAAAGACAAAATGACATCCGCGCAGAATATGATAGAGAAAAAATCAGCGAAGATACCGAAACGTGTTTTGACGCCACTTGAACGATTTCTCTTGCCGAATCCGCAGTGGCGGGAGGGATACGAGTCTTTTTTGGGGATTTTCGGTAAACCGGTCGGATGGTTTGTGATCTGCGAAGAACATGGGAAGCCCCGGTTGATCCGTTTGGATCGCAAGCAGAATTGTCCTTTTTTCGCCAAGTCGGTTGAACGCCAGCGGGAATGTGAAGCCTTTGTCACAAAATTTACGGATCAGTTATCCCATAACGTGACGATTGCGGAAAAACTCCCGCTTTTTTATCGATGCGCGTTCGGGAAGAACTGCATCGTATTCCCGCTCCATTATCTTGGCGCTCTGAAAGGATTCCTCGTTTTTGATTGCGTGAAGCGTTCTGAAAAGGAGATTCGTCCATTGATCGCGCCCTTTGGCCATTTTCTCACAAGTCAGGTTGAGCTCGCTTTTAAAAATTTCGAACTGAACAATTTCTACGAAACAGTCCATCCACGCGCGTTGGCGCTTTCAACCATGCACTCTGTCCATCGGGTCATTAACTCCTCCTTGCGTCTTACGGAGCTTCTTCCCCGCATCGGGCGGTTGAGTGCGCAGATATTGAAGGCTGCGGGCTGTTCGATTATGTTGACGGATCCTGAGAGACAGTATCTCAATCCGTTTTTTTCTTTGGGCGCACATCCCAAGTTTGTTCACAAACAACGCGTGCGGTTTGGTCACGGTCTCGAAGGCCATATCGCGGATACCGGTGATTTCTGTTTGCAAAACCGCTACATTGCCGTGCCGTTCATCGAAGACGACGTGGTGGGTGTGATGACGCTTTGGGGGAAAGCGGATCGACAACCGTTTACGCGAACGGATCTGGAGATCCTTAAGTCCCTTTCGGAACAGGCGGTTGTGGCGATCAAAAACGCCCAACTCTTTGAACGCACAGAAGAATTGACGCTTGGCAGTATCAAGACCATTAATGAGCTTATGAAACGTCATTTTGGAGACAAACAGGGAGATATTGAAATCATTGGCGAGATGGTCCAAGCGGTTGGTAAGCAAATGGGACTTTCGGGTTCCGAGCTCGTGCATCTTGAGCGGGCAATCCTTCTTTTGGACACCGGACAATTGGCGTTTCCAGAAAAGGCTTGGCTGAAAAAAGGGAAGCTTACGCAGAAAGAGTTGGAGGAGATCCGTAGCATCCCGATCCGCGGAGCAAATTTGCTTCGATCAATCAGTTCTCTTAAACCCGTGCTTCCGATCGTCATGCATCGTCACGAGCGTTATGACGGAAAGGGCTATCCCCAAGGTTTGAAGGGCGAAGAGATTCCGTTGGGGGCGCGCATCGTCGCGGTGGCCGATTCCTTCATGGCTATGGTTTCGAGGCGCCATTATAGGCAGCAGTTGACGATCAAGGGCGCTCTGGAGGAGATCCTCAGGCACAAAGGGACGCAATTTGACCCGGTTGTTGTGGATGCGTTCTTAAAGGTCATGAAAGACAGAGCTATTTTGGAAAAAGTAGAAATCTGCATTAGAAATGATATGAACACCAAGAAAACATCACCGGAGGGATGAACGTGTCAAAAATGAAGATCGAGATCCGAAAGCCGCAATATCTTGCCGCCAAGGAATCGGGTGTGGAAGTCAAAGAAAAAACAAGTAGAAAAAGAATGCCGATTTTTTTCCGTTTATTGCTAGTAGCTACTTATATGCTTTCGGGGCTGGCGATTTGGTATGTTTACCAGAAACACATCACGCCCTCTTGAAATTCGTTTGGCTGAAAAGGGGCTGTTAAAAATGGATTATAAAAAATGGTTTTGCTTTTTGAATTTAGTTCTGTTCGCAATGGTTGGGTGCGCAAGTACTGACAATCCGGCGGCGCATTCATTAAGCCGCCAGCAAAGCGCAACGATTGAAAGTCTTAGTAATGAAATCCTTCGTCTCAATCAGGAGTTGGACGGAACAGTCAGTTCGCGTGAGAACCTGCAAACAGTGAAGCCGAAGCTTGAAAAAATGTTTGCCGAGCAGATTCTTCGCGGGGATGTCCGAATCGTCTTGGATTCGAGGGGGCTCGTGGTGACGGTTTTGGATCATGCACTTTTTGATCCTGATGAAACTCAATTTACTTTGGCTGGCGAGGAAATCCTGGGGAAGATCGCCTCCGTGCTGTCCTCAGAT
>Ga0265297_10007365_pt1 | contig 15297 bp, 14 predicted proteins | sample Munlanlwell13791_FD_192502 | JGI IMG/M metagenome (GOLD analysis project Ga0265297, IMG submission 192502) | Leachate microbial communities from a municipal landfill in Southern Ontario, Canada - Leachate well 137-91 | ecosystem: Engineered > Solid waste > Landfill > Unclassified | place... | reverse complement strand
TGTCATGGTCCAATACATCGAGAACACTTTTCTTGTTTGATTTTCTCATAATATTCATATGGTGTTAAGTATCCCAGCGCTTGATGGGGTCTGAAAGAGTGATATTCATCGAGCCATTCATCAATGAGCTTCTGTTGTTCTTCTAGGTCAAAGGTGAGTTTGCCTTGCTGAATGAATTCTCGCTCAATTGTGCCAATCATACGCTCCACAAAAGAGTTATCCTTTGGGGTACGCGGTCTTGAGAAGTATTGGTTGATGTTTTGCTTTTTGAGATATTTGCTTAGCTCCAGTAGATTCTCGCTACCATGGTCGTTCTGGCTGTTTTTGATTTTGTAGGGAATACGTCGTTGCGCTTCTTTGAAAGCAAGAGCTGATTGTTTTGAGGAAATGCTGGAAGAAACATGAATACTGGCCATCTTGGTCAAACAATCGGAAATAACATAGAAATATCTTTTTGAACCAAAGAATGGAATGTGTTTGGTGTCGGACTGGACAAGATCGCCCGGCTCGGCAACACGAAATTCTTTGCCGAGTCGGTTTCTCCTATATCTGTGGCGTTGCTTCTTTGACGGATAAGGAAAAGCAAAGAATAGATTATATTTCTTGATGATGCGGCCAATGGTGGAGGCAGACAAAACAATCCCATAATCGCGCAATAAAATTACTTTGAGTTTGTATTTGGAAAAGTAAGGGTAGCGTCGGCGCAGGGATCTGACCAAATCAATCTGCTCAAGCGGAATGCTTGAACGCCTGACTTTTTGTGGCCGTCTAGATAATTCTTCCAACCCCTTGAGACCAAAGCGTTCATAGCGATTGAACCATTTGTAAAATAAGCTTGGCGAGATGCCAAAGTGCCGGCAAGTCGCTCTGGCATTTTTCTTTTGTTTGCAGTAGTTGATCCACTTGAGTCTCAAAGCGGCCTGTTTCGATACAGACGTTTGAATTTTTACTATCTTCGTTGCCCCCGGCAAGATCGAACCGATTCTAGTTTGAACCCCAACACTTCCTTTCATGAACACCTCCAGTATTTACCATACCAATGTGTTCACGATGTGTCTGGACCTAGACATAAAATACTTGCTAAAATATAGATGATTTGATATCGTCGTGAACCACGCTCGAGAGAAGGCGAAGCCGGTTTTAGTATATGCCGTGCTTGCGTGTATTCTGAAGCAAGGGAGGAGCCATGGAGGAGCAAGGACAAGGCGAGCAGCATTCTTCGGAAGAGGGGGTGGCGGAAAACGGGGTAGCTCAAGACGTGTTTTCGGGCTATGCCGAGAATGTGGGGCTGGGCTGTCTCGGACCGGCGGGGATGCTGTTTGGGGTAGTCGTCGTAGCAATCGTGGCCGTACTGCGGTGAAGGAGGTGGCAGTGTGCACCTATTGGGTATTCCGTTGGAGGGGGTGGCACCAGCACAAAAGAAAAAGGCCGAAAGGCCACCGAGCTGGTGGCGGCGTGTCTGGCGATCCATCCGCCAGACGGTCAGCGACTGTCTGGCCGGGATACGCACTATCGGCGCTGCGCTGGACGGGTATAGCCCGTTTGGCTGCCACGTAAGCGATGACAAGTAGTGCCGGTAGCGGTAGAAGTTCGGGGCGACGAGCGGTGAAAACCGCGAGTCGCCCTTGATTTTTTAATAAATTAAAAGGCAATAACAGTATTGTGCGGCACGTTGAGCATAGTATGTATAGAATTCGAATAATTCAACACTTTCTACTTTATACTTGCTACTTAATACTTATTTACTCGTACCTCATCACGTCAAGCGCGTTAACGCGCATAGCGCGTCGCGCCGGATAGAGGCCGGTTAAAAATCCAACCAACAGGGAAAATAAGAACACACATAAGATAAACCATAGCGGGAAAACAAAAACCCGAATCGGGTCTCCGCCCTCTTGAATGGCAAAATGATTAAAAATCATATTGGCAACGGAGCTAAAGACGATTCCTGTAATAACCCCCAAAATGCCACCTACCAGTCCCATCGCCATTGCCTCGGTCAAAAACAGGCGCGAAATATCTTTTTTTCTCATCCCGAGAATTTTAAGTAAAGCAACCTCTTTGGTTCTCTCTAAAAGCGAGATAGTCAAAGTGTTAAACATGGCCAAGCTGGCAACAATCATGGCAATCAGCCCAAAGCTTCCTAAAATTATTTTGAAAAACGCAAAGACCTGCTCGACTTGTTCAACTGTTTCGCCGACATACTGGGTCTTAAATCCCAAATTTTCAATTTGAATAGTTACTTTTTCGACATCCTGCGGATTTTTAATCTCGACTTTGGCCTGTGAATAGTTGGGCAGTTCAAGGGGCTTAATATCAGCTATTTTTGCATAGGCGATATTAGCTTCGTATTTTACGACTCCGATGATGGTAAAAATCTGGTTTTCAAAGGTTTTTTTATCAGATCCGGTTAGCTCCTTGGGCGCGACCAGATCAAAATTGACTTTTTGTCCGAGCGCCTTCACTGGATCTTCAATAGCTAGAACTTTCAGCAAACCAGTGCTGACGATTATCGGCTTATTGTCGGGATCAGACGGCTTGTCGGGCAAGCTCTCTCCCCAATTCGGCTCGATACTTGACCAATTCATATATATAGCGTCGGTGGCGAGAAAAGAGCTATCAACAGTTGAGCCATCGCTATTTTTAGCAATGGCAGCCATATTCGAAGTAGTATGTACACTTGAAATGCCGGTAATATCTCTAATTTTACCCAATGTTTCATCGTTTAATTTAATGATTTGGGAGTTGCCGGTGCCAATATCTAAAAGCTCAAATGCGTTTCCACCTGTAATTTCTTTAGTAACAATTTTTTCCACCCCGAAAGCAAAGGCGATCAAAAAGGTAATAGCAGAAATGCCGATGACCATGCCAATAATAGTTAAAAAAGTCCTCAATTTGTGCGATAAAAGGTTTTTACCGGCAAACCTAGCGAGATATTTTTGATCCATCTTGGTGTTTGATGTCCTTGGTTATTTTTCCGTCGACCATCTCCACTCTGCGGTTACCAAAATTCCAATATTTATCGTTGTGGGTAACCAGTAAAATTGTGCGGTGATGGATGGTGTTTAAATCATGCAAAATGTGCATAATTTCCTGCGCGCCGACGCTATCTAGGTTTCCGGTCGGCTCGTCCGCGATCACGATTGATGGATTGGTCACCAGTGCTCGAGCCAGACCGGCGCGTTGCTGTTGTCCTCCGGATAGCTGGGTGGGCAGCTGTTGTCCTAGCTCGCCGATATTTAACTCTTCCATAATAGCGTCGGCGCGCTCAAGAGCGATGGTTTCTCCAATGCTTCTGATTATAAGTGGTATAGCGATATTTTCTCTGACTGTCAGGGATTTTATCCAGTAAGGAGATTGGTGGACCATTCCGACCTTACTAAGACGAAAGGCGGCGCGGTCATCTTCAGTCATAGTAAAAATATTTTTACTGCGAATATAGATTTCGCCCCTAGTTGGTTTTTCTATTCCCAAGATAAGGTTTAGAAGTGTTGATTTGCCGCATCCCGACGGGCCAAAAATTACAATAAAATCTTCAGGATAAATTTCAAGATCAACTCCTCTTAGTGCCTTAACGGTATTTTTTCCGACTCTAAAATATTTGGCTATACTCCTAACTCCAATAACTGCCTCTCGGTTTTGATGTTTTTTCATCTAATCAAAACCTCCAGCCATCCAAAAGCGTTCTTGAGGGCGTCCAAAATAATATTGAGCAGAGATTTCGGTACTTCGCCGGGAATGACGGTTTGATCGGTTGAACAAGCTAGGTTATTGCCCTTATCTTTAGAGCAGGCGCGTAGGTGGTAAGGGGTTTGATCGGAAAATCCGGAGGCGATGATGATGTGACTGTTTGTCATGACCGGATCTTCGGTGGTTTTAGCCCGATACGATTCTCCGCTGATGCCCTCTCCATACTCGACATAGCCGGTGGCTGGTTCGTCGGTGCGCCAGCTGACAATAATCTGTGCTTCGTCCTCTTTGCCAACCCCGACATTAGAGGTTTCGATAGTGAGGTCAATGAGGTTGGGCGGACGAGTATCGAGCGGGGTGGTAAAGGTGTTAACGGCGGATTTTGCCTCGTTACCGAAACTGTCAATACCGGAAGCATAAATCTCGTATGTAGTTGAATCAGCCAACCCCTCAATGGTCAGCTCGTGATTTATTTTTTTATCGGATGATGACTGCTCTTGATACGACCCGCTGCCACTGGGGCGGTAAAATACTGACGAGGTGGTCTCGACATTGGTTGTCCAAGCAACCTTAACCGCCGGCGCGACGCGATCTTTAATTGATTCAAAACCCAGACCCGAAATAGAGGGCAGGGGAGGAGTATTGAAAGTGAGACCGCCGGAAAATAAGCTTTGATCTTCGGTATAGGCCTTGACCCGCAACTGATAAGCGGTGCCGGCGGTAAGGTTTTGCAGTTGTTTGGAAAAGTTGGTTGCACTCCCTTCGAGGGTTTCCGTATTATCATAACCTCCCGAGCCGTATTCAATGGTATTGCTTGAGAGATAATTGGTCTGCCAAGAAATGAGCATATTGGTCGGCGAAATAGCTTCGGCCTTGAGATTTGTCACCTGCGGGGTGGTGGCGGTGTTAGTTTCAAACCATTCACTCTCTCCCAAATTGCCGTCTTCGTCGGTCCAGACGATCTGGTAGCGGTAGGCGCGCTCTGATTCCAAGCCAACCACCTTAACCGAGTGCGTCTGGGAATAGGTGGTGTGTCCCTGTTCCGAAACATAAGTATTGCCCTCATAAACCTTAACATATCCGGTCGTGTTTTTACTTGAGGTCCATTCAACCGTTATTGAGGATGGTCCGGCTTCAACATCAGGGCCGTCGACAACGGTTGCGGAAGCGGTTGAGCAATAAACTGACGTTTGCCAGTCGGAACTGTTGCCGGCATTATCAATGGAGCGCAAGTAAAATACATTATCTCCCTCCTGATAATTGCTGGCAATTTTGGTCAAAACATTGCCGGCATTGGTGACGGTGCCGGTAGAGCCCAGTTTGTAATAGTAGCCGGCGACGCCGGAGTCGGCGTCGGTTGAGGCCGGCCAAGTGAAAGTAAAGGAGGTTTGAGTTGAACATCCCTGTGGCGTGACATTGATATACTCGGGAATGGTCGGCGCGACCGCATCAAATTTATAGATAAATAAAGTGGCTGGATCGGCCACAAGGTGGGCGTTGTTTTCAGTTCTAACACGCAGATAATAGGTCGCGCCCTGGGTGGGATTACTGGCGGTGTAGGTCTCGCCGACTTGAAAAGCTCCTTCCGTTTGCGGATCAGCGGCTCCGTCGGTTCCCCAATAAATATAATATCCGGCCACACCGCTGTGGGGATCTGCGGCGCCGGACCATTCAAAGTGGGGGGCGGTATAGCTGTACCAATTGCCCGAAGTAAGGGTGGTAGTTTTAGCAACGGATGAGTAGCCGTCGGTGTGGGTGGGGTTGGTCGGCGGAGTGTCGTCTCCCTGTTCATCGGTGCCAAGAGCGTAAAATGTTCCCGGCGCACTTTGGTTGTTGTATTCCGTCAAGATCCAATCGACCGATCTGGCCGCATCGGCAAATCTCATTTCATCCAGATATCCTTTATACGGCAAAGTGCCGCCACCATAGGCCGACTCGCCAAGATAAGTATTGGTGGTGTTGGTATTGACCGAACCGGCATAGGTGTCATTATCTTCTGAAACTCCGTTGACATAGATGCGGTAGGTTTTGGCCGTATCGTCTCGCACAGCCGTGACAAAGCGCCAAGCGTTATCGTTTAAGCTGGTTGTCGATCTTACCTTTGCCTGCCAAGCGCCGCCGACTGTAAATTGAAATTCCATTTTTCCGCTTGTTTGAAGCAGTAGCATTCGATAAGGGCAATTGCTGGCCGCTTCTTTGGCTGTCGGGGCGCGGTTGACGGTGACATCGGCGTCGCCTTTCATCCAAAAAGAGACGGTTAGATCCCCGCCGATATTAATGCTTGAATCATTGCCGACATTGAGGTAGTCGTTGGAGCCGTCAAACTGCTGTCCGGAGCCAATTTGTCCGTCTTTGCCGGTGGCGCTGGCATAATCCTTGCCGGTGTTGGTGTTGGCGGAGGAGTCGGCGTAAAGATCAGTGCCAGCCGCGGCGCCGGAGTTTTGTTCCTTAAGATGCCAGACGCCCTGAAAATCGCTACTCCAAGTCGAGCCGTCCGTCTCCCACTGATCAGCGCAAGTGGCATTACCATAATATACATAGAGGACCGTATCGACGGTATGCGACAGGGTTGGCACCTTAACCCACGCAATCAGCTCGCCGGTGGTCTCGTCGTATTCTTCTATTTCGTGCTTGAGCTTGGTTGTGCCGTCGGAGGAGGTAAAGAGAAAGTCGCCACCGTTTGACTTGCCGGCATAACCGCCGTTGGCAACCGTTTTCCACGCGGCGTGCGTGCTGTTTATTAAAACCGGAAAATCGGTCTGATCGCTGGTTGAAATCTGATCTTTATCAATCGTAAGCGGAGTTCGCCAACCCCAGTCGTAGTCATACCAGCTGGCGGCGGCGGCGCGGTGGGGGAAAAAGTAAGATTTAAAATTCGGGATTAAAAGATTTATCCCAAGGCCTAATATCAGGAGAAAAACAACGGAAAAAACTGCCCAACTCGAAAAACTGGGTTTGGCCGGATTGACTCTAGAAAATTCGGCTCCCCTCATTATCAAAATCATCATACCAAATTTTTTCTGTCGATGCTTGATTAAACGCAGTGTGGACGCTATTTTGAAAATGTGAAATACAGAACTATTTATCTCTACAGAGCAATTAAGACGGCAAATATTTTAAGATTTACCCCGTTTTTGCGAATGCTGGGCTTAAACGGCTCGCTCGTACGCGGGCAGGAAAATGCCGAGAGCGATATTGATTTTTTGGTAGTGGCGCGTTGCGGACGGCTTTATACGGCGCGGTTTTTTGCCACGATTTTGACCGAACTGACCGGGTACAGAAGAAAGGGTAATTCGGTGGCGGGGCGGATTTGCTTAAACTGCTATTTGCCGGATAATGATTTAAATATCGCGCCGGCAAATCCCAAAAGTCGTAAAAAAGTGGCTTGGGCATATAAATATTTGATTGCGATGATCGATGGGGGGGATTACGAGCGGAAATTTCGCGAGGCCAACAAGTGGTTTGATAAGTATCATGTAGCAGGTAGAAAGTACAATGTATTTTTGAGAAAAAAGATGAAGAGCCCAAGAAAGCCGAAAAAGTGGGGAGAGAAGATTTTGGCGGGACGATTGGGGGATTTTGTCGAGAGAAAGTTGCGGGATTATCAGGTGCGGCGGATTTTGGCGGGGAAGAAGCGGGGGGATGAGATAGTGTGCAAAGAAAATGAGATCAGGTTGCATCCAAGAAAAGTTCATAAAATTTGTAAAGTGAAAAGTTCATAAAGTTTGATGGGATAAAACGTCGACGGCCCCCGTCGCGTATATCCCGAGGGACGGGAAACGCGATTGGGGGCCGTGGGTGTGTCGCGTATATCCCGAGGGACGGGAAACGCGATTGGGGGCCGTGGGTGTGTCGCGTATATCCCGCATTGGGCGGGAAACGCGATTGGGGGCCGTGGTTGGTCGCGATTTTCCGAGGGACGGGAAACGCGATTGGGGTCAGAGGCCTTCACTACGCTCGGCGCGGGCGGTGGTGGCGGGGCTGTCGACGAAACGCAGGGAGGCTACCTCGTATATGTCCCCGGGGAGGAAGATACCTTCCGGGTCGATCCTCTCCAGCCAGTCGAGGCACTTGAGCGTCTTATCCCGCGCCGCGAAGGCGTGCGCGAGATACCCCGCTACGTGACTTATCGACATGAGCAGACAGTCCTCCGCGGTGGCCTCGTTCAGCACCAGCCACCGGGCGTGGCTTACATACCCGCTCTTGAGATCCAGCTTGACCTCAACAAGTCCGGGGCCTGGAACTTCGACTACGGCGACATGTTCCTGGGGAAGGGTGAAACTTGTCTCCACCTTGCCATCCGGCCTTGATACCGGAATCCACTCATAGGGTCCCGATCGCGCGTAGTACTCGTCGTCTCCGACTACGATCCTTACGATCATATTAGCCATCCGTATCCCTCCCACAACTGGATTGTCCGTGCCAAAAAACATACCAAACTCACCCCCAAAGTCAAATACCACAGAAGCGATGTAAACCCCACTTGACAGCTGGCGAAAGTTTTTGTATTTTAAAATTCCGGCGAATAGTGGATCCCCCCTTCTGCTTTTCGCCGGATTAGGATAAGCACGAAGCACGAATACCGAAGCACGAAATCCTTCAATTCACTTTGTTCATTCAGGGCAAGCAAATTGCCTGTACTGGGCGAGCGTGAGCGAGTCGAAGTGTTTCAAATTTCGAGATTCGGATTTCGATATTAATATATTGGAGGAATTATGAAGATCAAACCGCTTGCCGACAGGGTACTGTTAAAACCCCTTGAGGCAGAAGAAAAGACCAAATCGGGGATCATTCTGCCCGAATCAGCCAAGGAAAAACCGCAGGAAGCGGAGGTGGTAGCGGTCGGACCGGGCAAAACAGTAGATGGTAAATTGCAGGAGATGACCGTCAAAGTCGGCGATAAAGTCATTTATTCCAAATATTCGGGCGACGAAGTCAAATTGGATGGTATCGAGTATACTTTGGTCGAGGAAGAGAAGATATTAGCGATAGTAGAATAATTCATATGAATAAGCACGAATACCGAAGCACGAAATCCGAAACAAATTCTAAATTCCAACGTTTAAATAATTAAATATTAGATATTAAATATTGTTTCGAGTTTCGAGATTCGAATTTAGTGCTTAACGACAAAAATTAATATTTTTGGAGGTAATATGGCTAAGCAAATCAAATATTCAGAAGATGCGAGGGGCAAGCTACTTTCTGGCATTAACCAGCTGGCCGATTCGGTCAAGGTGACTCTTGGGCCGAAGGGGCGCAATGTGGTTTTGGACAAGGGGTTCGGCTCGCCGGTTATTACCAACGACGGCGTTACCATTGCCAAGGAAGTTGAGCTGGAGGATAAATTTGAAAATCTGGGAGCGCAACTAATCAAGGAAGTGGCCGAAAAGACCAACGACGCCGCGGGCGATGGCACGACTACGGCAACGGTTTTGGCCCAAGCGATGGTCAACGAAGGGATTAAAAATATTGCCGCCGGTGCTAACCCGATGGCAATTAGGCGTGGCATTGAACAGGCGGTGCAAAAGGCAGTGGCCGAACTTAAACAAAACGCCAAGCCCGTCGCAGGCAAGGAAGAAATTGCGCAGGTGGCGTCAATTTCAGCCGATTCCAAAGAAGTCGGGGAGCTGATTGCCGAAGTGATGGACATGGTTGGCCGGGACGGGGTTATTACCGTCGAGGATGGTCAGACCATCGGGTTGGAAAAAGAAGTTGTCGAGGGAATGCAGTTTGATCAGGGGTATGTTTCGCCTTATATGGTGACCGACTCAAACCGGATGGAAGCGTCTATTGACGATCCGGTTATATTAATTACCGACAAGAAGATATCATCGGCCAATGAGATTGTGCCGGTTCTGGAAAAAATTGCGCAGGCGGGAAAAAAGGAGATTGTGATTGTGGCTGACGATGTTGACGGTGAAGCGCTCGCGACCTTGATCTTAAACAAGTTGCGCGGGGTCTTTACTGCTTTGTGCGTCAAGGCGCCCGGCTATGGGGACAATAAAAAGGAGATGCTTTCTGACTTGGCAATATTAACCGGCGCTCAAATTATCAGCGACGACACGGGAATTACATTTGAGAAGGTTGGATTGGAGATGCTGGGGGGTGCTCGCCGGATTGTGTCCGACAAGGATAAAACTACCATCGTTGGCGGCAAGGGTGACGATGGGGCATTAAAAGAAAGAATCAAGCAAATTAAAAGCCAAATCGACCGTTCCGATAGCGAGTTTGACAAGGAAAAACTGCAAGAGAGAATGGCTAAATTAACCGGCGGAGTGGGAGTGATAAAAGTTGGTGCTGCCACCGAAGTGGAATTAAAAGAACTTAAACACCGGATTGAAGATGCGCTCTCGGCAACCAAGGCGGCGGTCGCAGAAGGAATTGTGGCCGGAGGCGGTGTGGCGCTCGTTGATGTGATTAAACCTCTCGACGGAGTGGATACCAGCGATGTCGATGAAAAGGTAGGGGTGAAATTAGTGAAAAAAGCCCTGGAGGCACCGATTCGCCAAATTGCCCAAAATGCTGGCCAAGACGGAGCAGTGGTGGTTGAGGAGGTGCGTCGCAAGAGCCGGGGGGTTGGTTATAATGCCGCCAATGACAGTTATGAAGAAATGATTAAAGCCGGTATTATCGATCCGCTTAAGGTCACGAGATCGGCTCTCCAAAACGCGGGCTCGGTAGCGGCGATGGTTTTAACGACAGAGGCCGCGATTACCGATATTCCCGCGCCAGAAAAACCGGAGATGAATCCGGGAGCGATGGGGGGCATGGCGGGAATGGGGATGTAGGGCCCAAATAATAGCTTCTCTCTCAGGACCAGAAGTTGCTCGCTCCAGCGGCTCGCACTTCCTACCCGCTCGGCAATTTACCCCTCGAAAACTCGGGGACCAAGCTAAATTGCCGGAGTTTACCCCGCAGTATTGCTGGGGCGAGTTCCTTCGAGAGAACTATTATTTTTCTAATTAACAGAAAGCTCTGCTCGATCTACGAAATCCTCTCGAAATGGGTAGCATGGCTACTGAATAAGTTTAGAGAAAGACGCAAAAATGCGGCCGGTGGCCGCATTTTTGCGTCGGGAAATTCTTTAATAAATTTATTGGGGAGTCTTGGCGATGAGGTCGGCGAGATAAAAATAGATTTGCTTAATCGATGGCCACGCGGCTGGCAGGAGAATGATGAATATTATTATCCAGATAAAGTTGCGTTTGAAAAAATTAAACAGGGCGAAGAATAAAAATATCAAAATAATAATCGCAATCGGGAGGCGATAGGTTTCGGGGATTATTTCCAAAACGCGGTTATACCAACCGATAATAGCACTCATCAATATAATTTTACCACAAATCCCCACACCCTTTGTAGATCGCGATTAATGCGCTCAATTTACTACTAAATGTTGACTTATATTGACTGTTAATAAAGCAGGCTGAATGTTAATTAATTGAGAAATATCCACGAAGGGTGGAGGGGAAAATAAAAGCCACGGGGGCCGGCTCCACAATGGAGTCCGGCCCCCGAGAGGTCCCGCGTGGAACCTCGATTTGAACAGTGCCCGGTCCGCAGACCTCCATCGCAACCAAATATCCTCGGTGACAAATGCGATGGCGTTTCTGCCTGCCGATTATCGTCACTGTCCGGATGGCCCGGAAAGGGGCCGTTTGCCGAGCGGGATTCCCCGGTGAGGGGCGGGTGGCTCGGCACATCTCTAATCACTCGTATCCCGTCCCCCGCAGTTGGGACAGCACCGCCACCCGCGCGGTACTTCCTCGTTGCAGCGTGGGCAGAGATTCTGTCCCGATGTGGGGGGCTTCCCGAAGCACTGGAGACAGTGCGCGAGATCGGGCACAGCATTTTCCGCCTGCCCAATGTTGCGGTAGCGCGTCCCGCCCGGAATCTGTCCTGGTGCGGTGTTGGTGCACGCCATCCGCCCGCTGTCATTCAAGCGGTGGGCGACGCGGTCATTTCCGACTACTACCTCTTTCACTTTTTCCCCTCCCACTGCCTTGATGTGCGCGAAAGACGCCTCTCGTCCTTCGATCAAATATTTATACCAAAAAGTGCTCTCGGTGTCAAGAGGAAAAAATCATTAATCGTGAGAAGGTAACGATGCCCGTTTCGTCAGTCGGTTCCGTCTTTCGTGTCCGCAACGAACGGCGATTGACGATTTTCGTTACGCACCTCGTAACCGACAGACGCTTAGCGATCTTCTTTTTTTCTCCGATGAAACCTTTGATGCACTTCCCGCAAATGCTTGTCGGTCACGTGAGTGTAAACTTGGGTTGTAGTAACCGAAGTGTGTCCAAGTAAGCTCTGTACCGAGCGGAGGTCGGCGCCCGAGCGCAGAATATCGGTGGCAAAAGAATGCCGAAGGGTGTGGGGCGTGGTCTTCTTCACCACCCCCGCTTTTTTGGCCGCCTCCTTGACGATGCGCTCGACTTGGCGGGTGGTGAGCCGTCCACCTAATTCTTCAAATTTTGACTTTTTTTGTTCTTCACTTTTTAATTTTTGACCCGTTCGACTATCGCTCAGGGCAGGCTTTTTAACTTTTAATTTTGCGAAAACCGCCTTGTCCTGATCGTGCCTCTTATCAAGATATTTTTTTAAATATTCATTTGCTTCCGGGGATAAAAACACCACCCGGCGCTTGCCACCCTTGCCGGTGACGGAAAATTCATTGCGCTCGAGGTTAATTTCGTCGCGATTTAAACCAGTTAATTCGGAAACGCGCAAACCGGTCGAGAAAAGTGTTTCTAAAATAGCGCGGTTTCTTAAGTCCAGAATTTTATTGCCAGCAAATGCCTCCAGAACCCTTTCGACATCGTCTTTTTCTAAAAAGTGAATTTCCCTGTCCGGCGTATCGGCCAGCTCGATTTTTTCCGGCGCCAGCGATTTTTTATCCACTTTCGACAAATATTTCAAAAAACTGCGAATGGCGATCATATAGTAGTTGAGAGTTTTGTTGGACATCCCGCGGCGGTGGAGCTCGAGGCGCCACTTTTTAATAAGGTCGAGATCAATTTTGGAAACAGCCGTCACGCCATTTTCGCGGGCAAAATCAGCAAATTTTTCCAAATAAGCGCTGTAATTGCGAATGGTCAGCTGGCTGTGCCCGCGCTCCAGCTCAATATATTCCAAAAAATCTCTTATTTTTTTGTTCATGAGTGTTGCTTTAAATTTGACATTTTTATTGAATTAAACTTGACAAATGCTAGCTATTTGATATTATCTTCTCAAGATCCTCGGCCGCAGGTTTCGCCCTGCAATCTGGCGGAGGATTTTTTTTATAGCGCATAAACCGAAATAAAATACTTCCTTCTCGACCTTTTATTTTCTTTGACTTGAGCTACGAATTGTTCACCGCCTTTAATTAGAACGTAAAACCGATGCAACAACTCATCCTTTTTTTGGAAATTTTCTCTCGTTTCTGGGTCAATGGTTGAATTTTTTATTAAATCGAGGGCACAGATAAAAAATTTTAGGCGTCGGGCCCTGTCTTTCTCGTTTTTTTCGGCAAGATGCGCCCAAAACAGTGTTAAAAATACCTTTTCATTTCTAAAGTATCTCGATCTGACGTAAGGCGTTCTTTTTGTCCTAGATTTTATACCCTTATAGAAATTCTTTGCTTCTCTGTTCAACTCCTGACAACTTGTCCCGGGAAGTCTATTTTTTTTTGATTTATAAAACTTTTTATCCAAGCTCATTTTTTATCTAACCGACTGTTGATAGCATTTTTCACAGTATACTTTTTCTGGTCTCTCTGGCGCATAAGTGGTTTCAAACTCATTCGGGCAACGTTTGCCGTCATGATCATGGCCCGATTCTTCGCACATGCATTGGCGGTGGTGGAGAAGCGTGGGGTTGATATATTTCATTCGATTTCTCATCCTGACGACAAAATGCTCTCTGGGAATGGGGAGGTTGTTTTTTATGTAAAATAATAGTTCTCGCCCTGTGATTTTGTACGGTCGATTCGAGGTTTGACATTTTAGTATTCCGTTGAGTAGGTTCTGCCTTTCGACTTCGTTGTCGCGGTATACGCTGATTGGTTTCGGTTCGTACGGAGAGCCTTCAAGAGGAATGTCATAGTTCTGCTCAAGCCAGTGATAGCCAAGCTCTTTTGCGCTCTTCTTGTCTAAGGGGAAGTATTCTGTAGCAATGGTTTCGTTGTAGCCAAAAGTTGAAAATCGAGGTGAAAAATATTCCCCCCACTCTCCATCTCGTTGCATATTTGTAATGATTTCGCATACTTTTTGCTGATAATCTTGCTCGGAGTACTGTTTGTTCAGAATGAGATTTCGAGCGTGATTTTTCATTCCAACACATCCAAAAAGATTGTCGGCATAATAACAGTGTTCGCAATAGTAAGAATCAGACAGCTGATATGCAAAACTGATGAAAGCAGATCTTGCCGAGCCCAGGCCAATGTTTTGTGCCTCGTATACACGCTCGATTGGAATGCCAAATCCAGTTATATCGAGCGAGTCCTTGGCGCTGACAATGTCGAAGCAATACCTGCAACCTTCAGATTTTAGGGCGAAAAAGCAATCATGGCAATCTTTGGAATCAAATATATTCTCACCCGAACAATTCTCGCTTCTTAGAATCTGTGAAAACCTCTTTGGTTTGGATAGAATAACCTGTCTGAATTCTTTTCGATATTCTTCGAGCTTGGTTTCAAGCCCTTCGACAAAATCCTGCTTGATTCTCTCGTATTCCTCCTTAGTAAGCTGTTTGTTTCGGACGCAATATTGTTTTTGGTTCAGGGAACTACACATTATGCAGTCCTTGCAATTGGTGCAATTTTCTATGAAATAGCTGTCTCTACAATCTCCGCAGTTGACTGCAAAATGAGTGTTGTAGCACCTTCCGAGGTTGACTCCATCAAAGCAGAGTTCGCAACTGCTGGAGTGTGAAATATCCGCGCATGTTTTGCTATCCTCGGCCCAATAGCTGTAATATACATTCTCATTCCTGCCGGACATAAAGATTAAATAACAATTGTTGTTATCATTAGAGAAATTGGAAAATTCACTATTTTCCGAGTTCACATTCATGAGGGCAGGTTGCGGTACTTTTTGTTTGAGCGCGATGACTTGATCGATAAAGCTTTCTTCTGGGTCATAATCGCGGGCGAACTCCTTTGGATCCCACTTGTCAGACCACCAACACTTACTGCAATATACAGTGATATCTTTTTTGTCCGGAGAATATACTGAAACAATATCTTCGTTGCATAAGTCGCATTTGCGTTTGTAAAGATTTATCGCATTTCTGCTTCCAAGCCGACGACGGTGCCGACACTGTTGACACAGGGTCGGAGCGGGAATATCAAACTTTTTTCCGTTAAAAGTAGGCGATATCTTTTCATAAAACGCCAAATCTTCATCCGTGACGGTGAAGTCAGTGCCACATTGCTTGCATTTCTTTTCTTCTGCCATTGGCCTTATTGTACGACATTTGCCCGAGGCGCACAATAGATTGTCATGGTCCAATACATCGAGAACACTTTTCTTGTTTGATTTTCTCATAATATTCATATGGTGTTAAGTATCCCAGCGCTTGATGGGGTCTGAAAGAGTGATATTCATCGAGCCATTCATCAAT
>Ga0265297_10007364_pt1 | contig 15297 bp, 24 predicted proteins | sample Munlanlwell13791_FD_192502 | JGI IMG/M metagenome (GOLD analysis project Ga0265297, IMG submission 192502) | Leachate microbial communities from a municipal landfill in Southern Ontario, Canada - Leachate well 137-91 | ecosystem: Engineered > Solid waste > Landfill > Unclassified | place... | reverse complement strand
ATTTTTTTCGTATTCGCAAGGAGTAGATATTTGGTATAATAATGATTCTGTTGGAATCATATTTAAAGAAAAAAGTGGAACAAATAGTTACCTACAGTCAAAAGATGGAACTTTATCTATAAAAGATGTCTATGGTACTAAGTCTCTTGCGGTTGAAGGCGAAGTAGGAGCTACTGGAGCTACTGGTGCTACTGGAGCCACAGGGAATACAGGAGTTCAAGGTCTTGCAGGGTTAACTGGAGTTACAGGTGCTACAGGAACATTTGGGGTAACAGGAATAACAGGGCAAACTATTAGGCATGATGGTACTGGTTGGATTGCAACTTCTAGTATTTATAACGATGGTATTAATGTGGGTATAGGAACTACGTCTCCTTACCATAAATTAGAAGTGTCTGAATCAGGAGCAATATCAGGAGGAGAAGCGTTATTATATGTAGGATGCGCAACTGGAAGGATAGCAATAGAAGGAGATGCAAGTAGAAATTCAAGTCATTTGACACCAAATAAGACTATTGGTGTATGGGCTATTGGAGATGGAGATACAACTTATGCTTTATATACTCAAAGCGGAGCAAATTATTTAGGAGGTTCTGTTTTTGCTAAAAACTTTCCCATCGCAACACACAAAGACAGCGGTATCGTTGTTGAGAATGGTCAATTAAAGGCAATTAATCTTAATACTACATTTTTCGATTCGGATGCAGATAACTACTATGCTTTTGGGCATAGTTTAGTTGTTGGTAGCGGTGCAAGCGTGCCGGATTCAGCGAATATAAAAAGATTAGAAGTTATGCTCGACAAGACTATTATTAATAGAGCGATAGGTGGGAGCTGGGTTGAAGATATGACGGATTCAACGTTTGCAACAACTATTACTGGCTCAACTGTATCTATTGTTGGAACAGGGGTTAACGAAGCAAGATTATTTTCGTCTGATTATGGGAAAGTAATTTTTGAAAATACATTAAAAGCAAATCTATGTTGGTTAGCTACGCCAACTACAGATAAATACACAGGTCGTTCGGCAAGCGTGACTACTTATGGTTCATGGACTAAGACAGGCAGTGCAGGAAGTAATATAGGTGGATATTCGAGTACTATTAATGATTCTACGGTATTTAGTTTTAGCGGGAATGGTTTAATATTTTGTTCTGAAAGATATGGGGCTGGTACTGCATATGGAGGTACGTTTGATATTTATATAGATGGTGTATTGTATGGTAATTATTCCGGTCAGGATGCTACTTCCTATACAACATATTTAGGAAAAACCTCTCGAATATATTATATTCCTATTACTGGTCTTTCCTATGGTAATCATAAATTCAAACTTATAGTTACGTCAAATAAGAATGTTTATGTTGATTATTTTATTCCATTACCACATCAAAACTCCAATCAATTGCCAAATGTATATGTTGAAAATGTTGCAAGATTAACAACAGGAGGATATATTACTTATGGCGGTAGCGATCTTCTGATATATACATATAGTAGAATCATTGAAGAAAGTTGCACAGATATTGCTAAATTGGGGTTCAATGTTGTTTCTATAGATGTTAGAAGTGCATTAAATAATACAACAGATATAGGAGGAGATGGTATTCACTGGAACGATGCAGGACATGGAAAGGCTGCCAATGCTATATATCGTGCAATGAATATGATTGAGCAGCCAAATGAAAAGCAAAAAATATTTAATAATCCTAATTTTTTTGCAGATGAAAATTCTATACATTTCAGATTAAAAAATAATTCTAATGGACTATATGAAGACGTTGCTATATTAAGCAATAACAAATTAGAATTAATATTCGACACCTTGCAAATGGGTAATAATTATTTAATAGATAGTGCTGGTTACTGGCAATCATTTTCTAAAGGATTTTTACATCGGAATATAACAGATATAAACAAACCGTTCGCTCCTTCAAATATCGACAGTCTTGATTTTTGGATAAGGTCAGATAGTGGCATTACATTGAACGGGAGTACGGTTGCGCAATGGGACGATTTAAGTGGTAAAAATTATAATGTAACACAATCCATCCCATCATATCAGCCAACGCTTACAACTAATGCGGTAAATGGAGAACCTGCTGTTATTTTTGACGGTGTAGATAATTATATGGTAGCACCTTTTTCAAGAGTATATTCGCAACCTTCAACTATATTTGTAGTTTGTAAAGTCTTAAAAAATGGAGATAATGCGGTGTATCACGATTATACTGCGAATAATCATACGTTAGTATTTAATGAAAATGTTATTAATATATATGCTGGAGGTTTTGTTACCGGAGCGTATACCCTGCCTATGACTAATTATCATTATTTATCTATGATATATGATGGAGCGGATAGTTATATATATGATAATGGAGCAGTATTATATACTGGCAATGTTGGCTCCCATTCTTTAGGCGGTTTCACCATAGGAAAACACGTATCGGCAAGTGGCTATGAATTTGAAGGAGGACTGGTTGAGATGATTGTCTATCATAAATTATTGACAACTATTGAAAAACAAAAAGTAGAATTATATTTGAAAAATAGATATGGACTTTAAAAACTAAACTTATGAAAAAACTAATTCTTATTATCACTTTAGCGGTTATCTGCAATTATGGGTATTTATATTCGCAGAACACAATTAATTTTCCTGACAAAAATGTAAGGATGACAGTAAATGTAACTAAAGATTCGGTAATTCCGAAAGACACATTTAAGGCAGTTATAAAGGCAGTAGAAGTTAAGGATTCGACAATCCATGAACAGAACAGGACTATCACCACAAAACAGGATTCACTTGTTAATGAAATAGCAAAAAGTGAAAGTATTATTACCGGAATAAAGGACGGTTCTATTACTTTTTTAAGTCTAATTAACTGGTTATATGTGGTTATATTTATTGTCGTTACTTGGCTTTTTAATGACCTTATAGAAGCTAAGAATACAGGTACTAAATTAAATTGGTTTAATAAGATACCAAAGATGCTCCGATCGTTCATTGTAGGACTTGTAATAGCGTTCATTTTCTATTTTACCTATACGGATGAAAATATACGATTAAATATATTTTCGTTATTTATATCTTTAATATCAGGAATGGTTATTTATAAGATAGGAATAAATAATATTTTGGCAATAGTTTCAGAAAAGTTCTTAGGTCTTGATTTGACAAAAGAGGTAAAATCTGAAGAAAATAATATTAAAATTTTCTTAGATAAATTCAGATGTACGTCTTTGGAAAATCTAAAAAATTATAAAAACAGTTTAGATTTTAAAAATGATTCATATACAACTTCTTCCGTTGAATATGATTGTCTTTGTAAAGTGATTGAGGAAAAAGAAGCAACTACTAATACTTAAAGACTATGAACGCAAGGCATATTAGCTGGTGGCAAAGCCAAAAGAATAAGATAAGTGTTTGGGGATTAATAATATTCCTTATTCAAGCTGAATACGTTATTATTAAATATGCCAATAAGGTAGATAGATTAGAAGTTGAATCACAAGAAAATATTGCCGGACATAAAGCCTTTATGAATTGCTTTTTTGAATTAAAGGTTAATCCGTATAAATACTTATCGGAAGGAAACGGAATAAGTAACGATAATAATAAGGACGCTAAACATGAAGACCTATTAACTATTAAATAATGAAACGTCCACGAATAAGGGCTGCCTTAAAGGGCGGTATTTCTAATTTTGTAAAAGTTGAAAAGAAAATGAATATATGTAAACCTATTGAAAACGGAGTTATTACAAGTTGGTACGGAGAACGTATTTCGCCTATTACGCAAAAGAAAGAGTACCACAAAGGTATTGACATATCCACTATTGGAAACCACGATAATATACCTGTATTAATAGCAAAAGCAGGGGTTGTTACTTGGATTGATAAGACAAGATTATATGATCCCGACACGGGAAAGGGAAGTTTTGGAATGGTTGTTTACGTTCAACTTCCTGACAAATGGTATTGCATATATCCGCATATGGAGAGCATTGTTACTACTTTAAAGATAGGCGACAAGGTTGAAGTAGGGCAACAAATAGGTATTATGGGTAATACTGGATTAAGTGTAGGAAAACACTTGCATTACCAGGAAGGGATGACAATGGGTGGTAACGGACAAACAAGGCAACCAGTAGATATAATTGCTTTATATGAGTGATACAAAATTTATATATGCTTATGAATTAAGGGCAGGAGACAAACTTTCAGATGGTAATGAGATACAGGAAACAACGATACCGAAAGACCCCCGAGCAGCCGATGAGATAATTATAAAGTATGTCAACGAAAAGAGTTTTTATTGTAATAGGTTTGAGAAATTTAGTGTTAAAAAATAATGTTTCAAAAATTAATCTCATTTATAATTATTGAAGACAAAACAGGAAATCATATTTTAGAAATCAGAACACTTTTTAAAACCTTTAAGATAAAATGGAAGAAGCGAAAACGATAACACTCGGCGAAATACAGCCTGGACATCAGCTATTTTATAGCGGTGTAAAAGCAATGGCAAAAGATATTCAATTTTTTCAAAAAATAAAATATCCAAAGGCGCATTTCTATTACGAAGACAAGCCATATTACTATTACAAGCTCAACCATGTAGGACATTTCGATAAAGACTTTGTGGGCGATCTAATGGTATACGAACAGGATATGCCCGGACGCTATCAAGCTAATCGTTTCAATGATGAATACTTAAAGGAAAAGGGCGAGGTATGGGTAGGCATACCAAGAATCACACCTGAGTCATTAAAATTATGTATGCAGCGAATGAGGATTGACGCTGAAAAGTTGGCGAGTCAAAATTGCTTTGTGAATTATTCTTATAAGTCTATCTTGGGCTTTGCCGACAATGCGGTTGAGTATAGGTTACATCATAAAGAGGTTTGGAGAACAGGCATACCAAAAGGAAGCACTTGTTCACAAGCCGAGGCAAAACTTTATCAGGACAATTTTGGTTTTTTCATTCATAAGTTTTGGTATATGTGGATGCCCTGCGAATTAGCTATGTCCGCAAATATTGAACTGCGAAAATTGAAGATAAATTAATATATTTCCTCTTATTTCAGATCCCGAAATTGTAAAAAGTTTCGGGATTTTTTTGGACAATTTTTGTCCAAATTTGTCATTTTTTGACAAGTCATTTTTTATTAAAAATCATATAAAAAACTGATAAATATCATATATTTATTATTAAGAATGATTATTGATAATAGTTATAATATATTGATAACCAATATAATCAGATTTTCAATGAAAAATAATTCATTTTTTACTTGACTTCATACAATAAATAGTTGTATCTTTGTTTCGTCAAGGGGAAAGACCCCTTTATATAATAAACCTTAAAACCTCTGCAAAAATGAAAACAAAGACATTATTGATCGCACTTAAATTAGGCTTCGATTTTGAAAATTCATCCTTTGAAGATAGGGACGAATTAGAAACAGAAGTAATTGAATTTCTATCCGAAAATATAGAAAAACTTCCAAAGTTGAAAGATTTTTGCGAAGTAAGCCAAAATGGGCGGTTGCAGAATGTAAATTATGGTAATTTTGTTTCATCTGGAGAAATACTTGATTATTCTTCCTATTACGGGAAAAGGAAACAACGTATCTATCATTCTTCATTCCTTCATATAGAAGCAGATGGAAGTGCTTATGAAATGAAATTATATTGTTTTTCTAAATGATCTTGCAGTTACTTGCAGAGGTTCTGCAAGCGTAGCCACTTGGCTCACTTGGGTACGATAAGCCCTTATTTGAAAATAATTTATAAATCAATTTAAAACATAAAACCTATGAAAACAAATGAAGAAAGAATATATATCCTTCTCGCAGGACTACGGAAAGAATATTGCAGCCCTTATACATCTGATGATAGGCGTATAGTAATTAATTTAAGAATCGAAAGTTTGGAAAGGAAAATAAAATGATAAAAGTAATTGTCGAAACTTGCAGCAGAGAATATGTAAAGGAATTTGACCTTTATTTTTCCAGCCTCACAATTTATAACGATGGAGACATCCTTATAAGAAGGCATGAGAAAAAATCAGATCATAAAATAGTTTATGATTTTGAAAAGATAAAAGATGAATGCGGAGAGGACGAATGGGATGAGGCATGGGCAGCAGTTGAAGCCCATAAATAAACACCTTAATTTTTTATTTATTCTAAATAACAATAACATAAAAACTTGCATACGTACAATTTATTATTTAATTTAGCAGAAAAATTTATTATGAAAAATCAAAAAGACAAACTGATTAAAGTTGAAAAACTCAACATTAACGAAGCCATTGCAACGGTATTCATTAATCATGGAATTGTGATTAAGAAAAAAGAACTTGCAGCAAAAATATGGAAACGATCCACTCCACATACTCAGGCGGTAAACTTTTCAAAATTAGTCAACGGAGAAACACAAATGGTGCGGATTTCGTGGATTAAAATAATTGCAAAAGAATGTAAAGTTGATTTTAATTTTTTGCTAAAATAAAAAGCTATGGAAAAATTTGAAATTTTTAAAGAAGAAATAATTAAACGATGTAAAACTAACAATGCTTGCGAGCCTGAATTTAAAAGAATTTTAGCAAGTGAAAATTTTGAACAAATTGCCAAAGTTTTGACTGACAATTTCTTTTGGTCATGCAACAATAAAGTGATTGATGCCGAATTTATTGAGCCATTAAATGAAATATTATTGCCTTTTAATTTATGCGCTAATATAAAAATAGCAAAAAATGTTTTTATTATTCTATCCGGCAACAGCACAGCGAAACTATCCGGCAACACACAGCGGAACTATCCGGCAACAGCTATGTTTGTTCGTTTAATACAATAGAGCATAAATTAAATGATAAAGCTATTTGTCGCTATTACTATCAAGACAAAATCATTTTATCAAAATCAAGCAGCATAGAAACATATTAATATGGAAAATCACATGATACTTGGAAACAACAATGATGACAATATAAAATATTGCTCTGTCTGTGGAGCGCAGACAACCGCAAATGATGACTGTCCAAATGGATGTGAAGACCTTACGCCAGAAGAACGTAAATCAGTAATTTTAGAAAACCTTAATAAACATTTAAAAAACTAAAACTATGGAAAAAGAAGAAATCATTACGATTCAAGAAACAAGTCCTGATGTGATATATTCACAAGATAAGGCAACTATTGATATGCAGATCACAACCGCAAAAGCATACCCAAGAAATGTTAAGAGATCAACCGAAAACGCTTTATCTATTGTAACGCTGGATAAAGAAACAGCATCAACTTGTACTTATTCAGTTCCAAGACAAGGAAAGGCAATAACTGGCCCAAGTGTTCATCTTGCAAAAATACTTGCTCAAACATGGGGTAATATGCGAATTGAAGCTAAAGTAATTAGTATTGAGGCAAAACATATTACTTCTCAAGCAATAGCCTTTGATTTAGAAAATAACTTAGCGATTAAAGTTGAAGTTAAACGGTCTATAATGGGAAAACAAGGAAGGTTTTCGGATGACATGATTACAGTTACTGGTAATGCTGCCAACTCAATAGCTTTAAGAAATGCAATACTTTCAGTCATCCCAAAGGGAGTTGTTGACAAGGTTTATAATTCAGCAAAACAAACAATCACAGGTGATGTGTCTGATAAAAATAAATTGATTGCTCGCAGAAAGCAGGTTTTTGACGGTTTAAAAGATACTTATTCAGTTACCGAAACCGAAATACTTTCAACAGTAGGAAAAGCAGCTATTGACCATATTACCGCTGATGACTTAGTTGTGATTATTGGGATAGGTCAGGCAATAAAGGATGGCGATACAACGGTTGACCAGGCCTTTAAAAATAAAGATAAGAAAACCACAACAGAAAAACTGGATGAAACCAAATTAAAAAAAGACCGTTTAAAAGTTATTCATCAAATTAATACCTCAAACCTTGACGAACTAACTAAAATTGAAGAAAGTGGAGTATTAATTGAATTAGATATTGATATAAAACTTATTCAGGACCGCAGGATTGAACTTTCAAAAGGGATTAAAGAAAAAGACAAACAAGGCGAAATCAATCTACCATGATAGAGAAAACACATAAATATAGGGATATGCGCCCTGACCAAATAGAAGAATTATTTTCAAACTTTTTAATCAATAGTTGGTCGTTTTCAAAAGTTAATTCTTTTGCCCGTAACGAAAAGGCTTTTGAAATGCAGTATATTTACCAAATCCCTTTCAGAGAATCTACTTCATCTATTGCTGGGCGTGCATATCATAAAGCTCTTGAATTTTATTTTTCTGAAAAACAAAAAGGCATTGTAAGGGATTTGGTTGATCTGCAAACAGTAGCTTATTTATTGATTGACGAAATTAATCCTCTGCAATGGAAACTTCAAAAAACAACTCCTTCAATAGAAGAATGTAGGTTAAAGGCAACTGCTGACGTAACAGATCTGTTGAATAATTTTTTCGCTGATATAAATACTTACGAATCCCAACTTCAATCAGTTCTTTATACTGAACTTTATATTGATGAATACCTAACAATAAACGGAGTAGATATTCCTTTGCCCTGTCATGGTGTTTTAGACTTAGTAATTAAAACAACGGACAATAAGACTATTGTAATAGATCATAAGTCAAAGGGAAAATTTACCGATGAAAAAGATGTTAAGTTTTCCATAGGCAAACAGGCAATTACTTATGTGAATTTATTCGAAGCATCTCACACCGGAATAGATATTGATGAGGTTTGGTTTGTTGAAAATAAAATCACTAAAAACAGGGATAAAACTCCGCAAATTATTTGCAATAAAATTATTATCGACAAAGACACCCGAAGACTTTACGAAGTTTTATTATACGAACCACTTAAGCGGATGCTTGAAGCAATATCTAATCCTGATTATATTTATCTTATAAACGAAAATGACAACTTTGTTGATAAGGCTGAAATATATGAATTTTGGGCTAAAACAATGATTGCCGAAGTATCTGATTTTATTAATATTCCTGAATCTAAAAAAGAATTAATAGGAAAACGGTTAAAGAAAATCAGGGACGCTTCTATTGCCTCTATTGATCCAAAGACCATAAAAAAATTCAGGGAAAATGCAAGTGAATTTATTCAATATGACCTAACAAACAAAGACATGACAAAAGAACAAAAAATTGAACATACATTAAGAACGCTAAGTATAGTTACTCAAATTCAGCATACCTTTAGCGGGTACTCTTCGGACACTTTTCTTTTAGAAATGGGGGCCGGCACAACATTATCAACCATATTCCGCTATAAATTAGATATTGCAAATGCCTTAGGGGTTGAAAATGTCAGGATAAATAAAGACCTTTATGTTTATCAGGGGAAATCTTATATCTCGGTTGAAGCTAAAAAAATTAGGGAAAAGGATTTAATGTTTGATGCCGGACAACTTGAAGGCTTAAAAATACCTCTCGGCTTTACCAATTTTGGAGAAAAGGTTGTTTGGAATACCGAAAACCCTTCAACTCCTCATGTTTTAGTTTGTGGAGCGACTGGCTCAGGCAAAACAGTATGTTTAATTTCTATTGTGGAATACTGTAAACTTGCAGGATTTGATGATATAATAATTTTAGATCCTAAATATACCAAAGAGCTTTTAACCTTAAAAGACTGCCAAATTTACAATGATATTGATGACATTGAAACCATTATGGAATCTTTGGTTGAAGAAATGAATACAATGGTAAAGTCAGGCAAACACAAGAAAACGCTAATAATATTCGATGAATTTGCCGATGCCTACGCAAATGCACGATCAGGCGCAAAATTGGATGTTTATAAAGATGTTGCCGATGGATTTTATGCAAATGGAAATCCAAAAACAAAGAAAATAAAAGTTGAAACAAAAAAATCTCTCGAAGAAAATCTAAGAATACTATTGCAAAAAGGACGATCTTCGGGATTCAGAATTGTCGCAGCAACTCAAAGAGCATCTGTTAAGGTAATCACAGGCGATGCGAAAGTAAATTTACCTGTTAGGATTTGTTTCAGCGTACCAAAAGAAATAGATTCAAAAGTTGTACTTGATGAATCGGGAGCAGAAAGTCTTTCAGGTAAAGGAGACGGGCTTTTAAAGTCTCCTGAATACAATGGTATAGTTCGTTTTCAGGCATTTTATAAACCTTAGTTATGTTTAAATTCAACTTCTTAAACCTAAAATTAAAGCGTGAGACGAAGCAATTCGCAAAAGAGACCTCTGATATTATCCGTTGGTCAGAAAGAGAGCATATCACGCTGGAAGAGGCAAAAATTGCTTATTATAAATGGATGAAAGAACACTCGGTAAAAACTTTATGTGGAAACTCTAAAAAATAATTATATGGATGAAAATATTGATAAGATTACTACTTCTGAATTAATTACAGAAATTAGTAAAAGAAGGCTTGGTTGGGACGAAAAGGAAATATTATTAGAATTATCCGAGCATGAGTGCGAAAAAGAAGACGATTCACTTCCCGACAATGCTATAATTATAAATGGACAAATTATTTTTCAAAAAGATGTTTTAACATTATTTGAGGTCAATAAAATAGAAGAATTTATACAAACCTTAATCACAATCTTATGATAACAAAAAAGGAGTTTTAAATGAAATAAAAGAAATTGAGCATACCGCTGTTGCCGGAACTCTTTCTAAAATAAACGAAAATAAAATCAAAAGATTAAGAGAAATATTATTAGTGGTTAATTTAAATATTTCAGAAAAAAATCTAATAAGTCAACTAAAAGAGTTAAATAAAAAATTAAAAATACTAAACGACAGATATTTTGATTGGTATTCAAGTACTCCGGGCTTAAATAATATTAAAAACCCAAGAACTTATTATGATAATTTAAACGAAATACCTTTGATAAAAAGAAGGATTAAAAATATTACCTATATTTTACAGTAAATTGCTAATTAAATAAATTTATTAACATTTGTAGTTTGTATTGAAATAATTACTTTCTTTGTATTGTTAAAACAATAGTTACAATGTTTAATTTAATAAAAATCTTACCGGATAGGATAGTAAAATACGCAAGTTTTTACATGGAGCGTCTTTGTAACCGCTACCATACTGAGCAATTCCTTCCGGTTTTTCTATTTATATGAAGGGCTGGATAAAAATACATCGACAACTTTTAGAAAGTGAAATTTTTGCTAATCAAAAAGCATTAAAAATATGGATATGGCTTTTATTAAAAGCCAGCACTCAAAAAAGATTTGTTTCGCTTAATATAGGTAATGGATTTTCTGAAATAGAACTACAAATCGGGGAGTTAATTTTTGGGCGTTTTAAGGCAGAGGAAATTTTAGAAATAGATGGCTCTACAATTTATAAATGGTTAAAAAAAATGCAAGAATTAGAAATGATTACAGTAATTAGTAACAACAAATATTCTATTATAACTATCTGTAATTATGAATATTATCAGTTAGAAAATAATAGTAAAGTAACAACAGAGGAACAACAGAGTAACAGCGGAGTAACAACAGAGGAACAACAGGGTAACAACAGGGTAACACAGTATAAGAATATAAAAGAATTAGAAGAAAGTAAAGAATTATTAAAAAGCGAAAATATTTTAAAAACTGAAAATAAATTTGAAATAGGAAAAGATAATCTAAAAAAAGAATTAGAACCATTTATTAAAACTTATGGTAAAGAAATGTTAAATGCTTTTTTCCGGTATTGGAGCGAAGCAAACCAAAATAAAACCAAATGTCGTTATCAAATGGAAAAAACTTGGGAAACATCAAAACGTCTGGTAACATGGAATAACAATAATAAAAAATTTACTGATGCAAAATAAAACCGATATACTTATTTCTTTAATCAATGAATCTGGATTAAAACCAAAGCAAAAGACATTAGCTTTTGATTGTATTGCTAAAATTGTTACTCAATATAATCTTATTGAGGGTAAATATCAAAGGCGAATTAAGCAGGATAATAAGATTAAGAGTGATTTTATAGACTATTATGATCGTGTTTATACTTTACTATATATTTTAAATATAAATGAATTAGACGTAATAGGATTGAATTATAAATATACTGAATGGGTAAAGCAGAATATAGGTGATTCAACAAAGCAACTTTCATTTGATGCTATTGAGAAAATATTTGCATATTTAGAACTCTATGAAAATTGTTATGACGGCAAAATACCGGATAATATGCAAAACCTGAAATCATTTATACTTGAACCATTAAATATCACAGAAGAAAATTTTCAAGAATCATTAAAACAAGCGTTACATCAATTTACCAAAGACCATATTGTAACGGATATAATAAAAATCGGGTGGGCTAAAGAAATCATGGGTTGTATAAAAACAAAGAAAAATGCCAATTAAATTTTCGCTACCAGAAAAACTTTGTGTCTTTAATTACGATAAGTTATTAAAGGAAACTGAAATTATAAAAAGTAATTTTTATCCAAAACCAATTACATTTTTAGAATTATTGCATACAAAAAAAGACTGTACGAAAGTTAATGTTCCTGTAATGACATCAGGGAATTTATCCGCAATACAAGGAAAGGCAAAGAGCAGAAAAACATTTTTTATTATTCTTGCATCACAAATGATATATTTACAACACAATATCAAAATTGCTGTCTTCGATACTGAGATGTTCAATTATCATAGTTTGTTAATGTTGAAAAGAATAAATACTTTAGTGCCTGAAAATCAATTACGATTATTTAACCTTCGTAAATATTCAATAGATGTAAGATTGGAATTTGTTGACAGTTATATTTTAAAAGAAAAACCTGATCTGATATTCCTTGATAATATTCGGGATTGTATGATTGATATTAATTCATGGGTTGAAACAAATAAGATAATCACTACATTTGTACAGTTAGCAGATGAATATAAAACACATATATGTCTGACATTACATGAGAATCCGGGAAAAGATAACGATAAGGCGAGGGGAGCGATAGGAACGGAATTACAAAATAAATGTGAAACGATATTTAGATTAGAACGTTCTGAAACCGATGACCAATATACAAAGGTTAAAGGTTTATTTACAAGGAACATGGAATTTGATTCGCTTGAATTTGAAATAAATGATATAGGGCTGCCTGTTTTAATTAGTGATTTTGATAAGGTAAAAAATAATGAAGATGTATTTTAAAATATAAATTTATGAAAATAAAAACAAATATAAAAGAGGTTGAAGAAATCCTGCAAGATAAACCTATTTGCAGGGAAAATGATTTTATTTTATTCTTTCATTTACTTTTAAAGTTAGGAGTTAATCCCGAAGAAATAACAGCCGGAAATCTTTTAAGAGGTATGTATGAAAAGAAATATCCGCATTTTGAATCAGTAAGAAGGACAAGGCAGTTATTACAGGAGAAAAATATTAATTTGAGAGGGGTTAATTATATTCGTCTTTTTGTTGAAAAGGAAAAAGTTGAGAATGAACTCGGATATATAAAAACGCCTTTTGACGCAGGAGGAATGCGCCCATAATAATTATCAAAATATTTTTTATCTCATTTATTTTTTTATAATTTAGTATATGATTTTCAACAAAAATAAAAGACAGGAAGCTATTGAATTAATTGATTTTTATTTTGCAAAAGATAAAAAGATTAAGATTGAAGTTGTTAAAGAGAAAAGAAGTTTAGATCAAAACGCATTATATTGGCTTTGGTTAACTTATATTTCGCAAGAAACCGGAAATGAAAAAGATGATTTACATGATTTCTTTGCAAAGAAATTTTTACCTATGGACGAAGTTAAAGTATTTGGTAAAATTATTTATAAAAAATCAAGTACAACAAAATTAGATACTGCACTTTTTAAACAATATCTTGATAAGATACAAATATTTGCATCAGGAGAAGGATTTGAATTACCTAATCCAGACGACAAACATTTTGAGGAGTTTAAAGAACATTATGAAAAATATTTATAAAAATAGTTGTTTATTCAATAATTAATATTATCTTTGTATTGTCTAATCGTTTAAAGAAATGAAAAATAAAACCCATACTTTTACATTGTCCTCTACAAGTATCGTGCTTGGGCGGTTAGACCTTTGTAATTGTATGGGTATTTTTTATGGAAAATTTATTATTAAAAACAAAAGGAAATAAACCAAGAAAAGGAAAGATAGAAAAATGTAGTTATTGTGGAAAAGAAAAATATATTAAACCATGTTATATAAATAAATTTAAAAATTATTTTTGTTCAAAGGACCATGCAAATTTATATCAAATTCAAAATAAATACAAACATAATTGTTTGATTTGTGATAAAGAAATTTATAGAAATAATAAAAAATATTGTTCAGGAAAATGTTACAGATTAGCACTTACTATAAAAGCAGAAGAACGAAGATTATTATTACCTCCAACTGATGGAGCAGTTAAGAGATGTATAAGGTATTCAGCTAAAATGGATAATTGGAGAAAGGCAATATTTGAAAGAGATAATTATACTTGTCAAAAATGTGGAGCTAAAAACGGGGAAGGTAAATATATATATTTAGAAGCTCATCATATTAAACAATTTGCTTATTATCCTGAATTAAGATTTGAATTAAATAATGGAATAACTCTTTGTAAAAAATGTCATAAATTAATAGATCATGTTAGAGGCAAACCAAATACAAAAATATAATAAAAAAAGTATTTCATCTTTAATTTTATTAGCAGATAAATATTTTCGCAAATGGGTTAGAGATAGAGATGTAGAATTGAAATGTATCAGTTGTGATTCATATAATACTTCTGATGCTTCACATTTTTATAGTGCTGGAAATTATCCCGCATTGCGTTTTAATCCTGACAATGTTCATTTATCTTGCAAAAAATGCAATATGTATTTAAGTGGTAATTTAATTGAGTACAGAAAAAATTTAATCACAAAAATAGGTCTTAAAAAAGTTGAAGACCTTGACAATGTAGCTGCATATTATAAAAGATGCGGTTTTAAATGGGATCGGTTTCTACTTATAGAAATTATTTTAAAATTTAAAAACCTATGAAAGCATACGAAAACAAAGAAAAATTAATCAGGGTATTGAGAACAAATTTAAAACTCTGGAACCGCTATCAGTTAATTGTAGCGATTAACTTAGATTTTAAAATTGATTTACGCTCTGCGGATTTAAGCTCTGTGGATTTACGCTCTGCGGATTTAAGCTCTGCGGATTTAAGCTCTGCGAATTTACGCTCTGTGGATTTACGCTCTGCGGATTTAAGCTCTGCGAATTTA
>Ga0265297_10007362_pt1 | contig 15297 bp, 17 predicted proteins | sample Munlanlwell13791_FD_192502 | JGI IMG/M metagenome (GOLD analysis project Ga0265297, IMG submission 192502) | Leachate microbial communities from a municipal landfill in Southern Ontario, Canada - Leachate well 137-91 | ecosystem: Engineered > Solid waste > Landfill > Unclassified | place... | reverse complement strand
CGATCTGGGTACCGGCAGCGGTTGCATTGCAGTCACGCTGGCGCTCGAAATCCCGCAGGCGGAAGTCACTGCGGTGGACGCCTCTGCGGCGGCGCTGTCGGTAGCGCGGGGAAACGCGGAACGACTCGGTGCATCATTGCGCTTGCTGCAAAGCGACTGGTTCGACCAGCTGGCTGGCGAAAGATTCGATCTGATCGTGGCCAACCCGCCCTACATCGCCGCCGCCGATCCGCACCTCGCCGCCGGCGATTTGCGCCACGAACCGGCCGCGGCGCTGGCCAGCGGTGCGGCCGGGCTGGACGCGATTCGTCGGATCATTGCCGCCGCGCCCGCGCATCTGGCGCCGGGCGGACAACTCTGGCTGGAGCACGGCTACGATCAGGCCGAGGCGGTGCGGAAATTGCTCGCAGCGGCAGGCCTGTCCGGCATCGAGCAGCACCGTGATCTCGCCGGCATCGTGCGCGTCAGCGGCGGCCGTCTGAAGTAGAAGCAATCGGGTACCCGGCGGGTATCGCGCATTTGCCGGCCGTTGCGGCAAAAATTTGACATTTCAACTAAATTCAATCCACAATGCATGAAGGCGGCGCCGACACCCCGCGCCCCTTCATAAGCGAGGATCTGCAGTGCACGCGTATCACGGGAGCACCCTTGTCCAAGGACGAGAAGGAAGCTGCGATGAAGTGGGATGACAGCTTCGCGATCGGCATCGAAGCCATCGACAATCAGCACAAAAAGATTTTCGAACATCTCCTCGCAATCGAAAACTCGGTGGCAAAGCGGGACCCGTGGCACATCCTGCACTTTTTCGTGACGCAGCTCGCGGAGTTCATGAAGTTCCACCTCGAGGTCGAGGAAGCCCTGCTGGAAATCATCCGATATCCGGAACGCGTCGAGCACCGCGAGTCGCACGTGAGGCTCATGCAGCAGATCGACGAACTGGAAGATCAGTTGCGCAACAAGGCATCGGGCGATAGCCTGGTTGGCTTCTTCGAGATCTGGTTCGTACGACATGTCCTCAACGGCGACCGGGAATACGCGGCCTATATCAAGAAGGAGTTTCCGACGCTCGTCAGCGGAACGTTGGCGCCGGCGGGATTATGATGTCCTGACTTCGCAAGGGCATGCTCGTTGCATCGGGCGAGTCGAAGTGCGACCGATGCAACAGCCAAAACAAAGGGCGGCGCCGAATGTTTCCGGCGCCGCCCTGTTTCCAGCAATTATTCCTAGCGCAGGCCTGCGACGTAGTCGGCGACAGCCCTGATCTCCGCGTCGGTCATCTTCAGCGCAACCATGCGCATCATCTTGTTCGGGTCGTTGGCGCGGCCACCGTCGCGGAAGCTCTTCATCTGTGCTTCCAGGTATTCGGGGAACTGGCCGCCGATGCGCGGATATTGCGCGGGAATGCCGGCACCGGCCGGACCGTGACATGCCGCGCAGGCCGGCAGGCCCTTGGCCATGTCGCCGGCGCGATACAGCTTCTGGCCCAACTCGATGGTTTCGCGGCTCTTTGCCGTTTCGCCCTTCTGCACCTGCGATGCGAAATAAGCGGACAGATCGCGCATCTGGCCTTCGTCGTAGGCTGCAATCATGCCGTTCATGATCGCATTCACGCGTTCCGGCTGCTTGCCGTCGGCGGCCTTGAAGTTCTGCATCTGCTTGAGCAGATATTCGGGATGCTGTCCCGCGAGCTTGGGGTTGGCTGCCAGCGGGCTGTTGCCGTCGGGGCCATGGCAGGCCACGCAAACGGTTGTGGCTACGGCTTGGCCTCGCGCAGCATCGCCTTTTGGGGTTGCCTTGGCGGCATCGGACGCATGGGCGCCGAATGCGGCCATTGCGCACAATAGGGGAATCAGGCAACTGAGCAGGGAACGCTTCATGGACAAAAACTCCTCGGAAACTGCAGGATTCGGAAATTGTAAACCTGATATTCTATCCCAGCTCTCCCGATTTCTCCACGTCAGCCCCTCCCGGCGGCGCACCTGTGAAGCATTTCCCATGTCCTTGTTCCGCCACGCTACCTTCGAAATTTCCGTAGCCCAGCCCAGCGGCTTGCCCCCGCCGGTGGGCGCCGAGATCGCCTTCGCCGGCCGTTCCAATTCGGGAAAATCCAGTGCCATCAATACCTTGGTCGGGCATACCCGGCTTGCCTTCGTCTCCAAGACCCCCGGCCGCACCCAGTTGATCAACCTGTTTCGCATGAGAAACGGCGCGGCTCTGGTCGACCTTCCAGGCTATGGCTATGCCCAGGTCCCGTTGGCGGTCCGCCTGCAATGGCAGGGACTGCTGGAACATTACCTCACCTGCCGCTCCAACCTTGTCGGGCTGGTGCTGATCATGGACGCGCGCCGGCCGCTGACCGAACTCGACTGGAAGATGATCGGCTGGTTCGGTTCGACCGGACGGCCGATCCACTGCCTGCTGACCAAGTCCGACAAGCTGACGCGTCAGGAGCAGACCAAAACCCTGAAGGAAACGCGCGCCGCGCTTGCCGACTTCGGCGAGCAAATCACCGTGCAGATGTTTTCCAGTCTGAAAAAGACCGGGATGGAAGACGCAGAAAAGGTGGTCGGCAACTGGCTGGAAAAGGAAGGGTCGCTGGGATCATCAATCTGACGCAGTCAGCAAATCAATCACCCCCTTTCCCGGAAAGGGGGTCGGGGGGATAGTCCACACAATTTGCCCAAAGGGCATTTGTTTTTGGCTGCGCCAAAAAACAAATGCCCTCGACCAAAGGGGAGAAGGTCGAGGGCAAAACACCTTGAAGTGTTCAAGGCACCCGCTCAGGGAGGTGAAGCGGGAGATAGCGGGGACGGGCGTCCACCACCATCTATGTTCTATGATAGGTGCTGTGCGTTAAAGTTCAAGCAATTTTCAAAATATTTGCAAGGCTAAACCAATGATTACAAAAGGTGTATTTCCTGGTTCACGCATGCGTCGCATGCGCCGCGACGATTTTTCGCGGCGCCTGATGCGAGAGCACACACTGACGGCCGACGATCTCATTTATCCGGTTTTCGTCCTCGAAGGCGCGGGTCGTACCGAAGCAGTTGTCTCGATGCCCGGCGTCGAGCGCATGTCGCTGGATTGCCTGCTGCCCGTCGCCGAAAAGGCCATGGAGCTGGGCGTCCCGGCCTTGGCCCTGTTCCCGGTCGTGGATGGCAGCCGGAAGACTCCGGGGGCGGAAGAAGCCTGGAATCCCGCGGGCCTGGTGCCTACCGTGGTGGCGCGCCTGAAGCGGGAATTTCCGGAACTCGGCGTCATCACCGACGTTGCACTTGACCCCTATACCAGCCATGGCCAGGATGGCCTGATCGATCCGGCCGACCCGCGCGGCTACGTGATGAATGACGAGACGCTGGAGGCCCTGGCAAAACAGGCCCTGTGCCACGCCCGCGCCGGCGCCGACGTGGTGGCGCCCTCGGACATGATGGACGGCCGCATCGGCCGCATTCGCGCCACGTTGGACGCCGAGAAGCTGATCCATACCCGCATCCTCGCCTACTCGGCGAAATACGCTTCCGCGTTCTATGGCCCTTTCCGCGACGCGGTAGGTTCCGCCGGAAACCTGGGCAAGGGCAACAAATCCACCTACCAGATGGACCCGGGCAACACCGACGAGGCCCTGCGCGAGGTGGCGCTGGATCTCGACGAAGGCGCCGACATGGTGATGGTCAAGCCCGGCATGCCTTATCTCGACATCGTGCGCCGGGTGAAGGATGAATTCGGCGTGCCGACCTATGCCTATCAGGTCAGCGGCGAATACGCGATGCTCAAGGCCGCGGCACAGAACGGCTGGCTGGCCCACGACGCGGTGATGATGGAAGCGCTGCTCGGCTTCAAGCGCGCCGGTTGCGACGGAATATTGACCTACTTCGCGCTGGAAGCGGCCGCATTACTGAAGGCCTGAGAGTCGGTGCTGGCCGCTTTGCGTACCTGGAATTCCGCTTCGCGGGCAGGTAACGGTGATTAACGCGCCAGTATCGGCCACTGCGCCGGCCAGGTCGCCAGCGGATCGTCCTTGAACCCGCTTCTGACGAAACGCTGCCAGCGGCCCACCGTATAACAGACCAGCAGGTCGGCGTGGGCGCCGAAGTCGTGCTCGGCCGCCAGCGCTCCTTGCGCCGAGGCCACTTTGAGGCACTGCTTGAGCGTCGATTCGATGCGGCCCAGCAACTGGTTGATGCGCGCCTGCAGACGCGGGTTCTCGTGTACCAGCGCGTCGCCCACCAGTACCCGCGTCAGTCCGCGGTTCTTCTGCGCGAAGCGCAACAGCGAGGCGACGATGGCCTCGGCCTGTTTGAGGCCTGATTCCTCGGCCGCTTCGATCTGCGTGATCACCGAAAACACGCCGCTCTCGATGAACTCGATCAGGCCCTCGTACATCTGCGCCTTGCTGGCGAAGTGGCGGTAGAGGGCCGCCTCCGAGACATCGAGCTGTTTGGCCAGCAGGGCTGTCGTGACCTTTTCCACCGCCGGGCGTTCCAGCATTTCAGCAATGGTTTGCAGGATCAGGAGCTTCTTTTCACCAACCTTTGCGGCGCGGGCTTCGTTCATGGCGAGTTCACTTTGATTTGATCAAGGTACCGACGCCTTCGTCGGTCAGAATTTCCAGCAGCAGCGCGTGTTCGACGCGGCCGTCGATGATGTGCACGCCTTTCACGCCGCCGCGCGCCGCATCCAGCGCCGAGCTGATCTTGGGCAGCATGCCGCCCGAAAGCGTGCCGTCGGCCACCATGTCGTCGATCTGTTTGGGCGTGATGCCGGTGATCAGCTTGCCGGACTGGTCCAGCACTCCCGGCGTGTTGGTCAGCAGCACGAGCTTCTCCGCCTTTAGCACTTCGGCGATCTTGCCGGCAACGACGTCGGCGTTGATGTTGTAGGTCTCGCCCTCGCTGCCGACGCCGATCGGGGCGATCACCGGAATGAAGGCACCGCTGTCGAGCAGGGCGATCAGGCTGGGATCGATGGAGACGATGTCGCCGACCTGGCCGATGTCTATCAGGTCGCCCGGGGCGTCCTTGTTTTCCATCATCAGCTTTTTGGCGCGGATGAAGTTGCCGTCCTTGCCAGTCAGGCCCACGGCCTTGCCGCCATGCTGGTTGATGAGATTGACGATCTCCTTGTTGACCTGGCCGCCGAGCACCATCTCGACCAGATCCATGGTTTCGGCGTCGGTCACGCGCATGCCCTGGACGAACTCGCCCTTCTTGCCGACGCGGGCGAGCAGGTTCTCGATCTGCGGGCCGCCGCCATGCACCACCACAGGGTTCATGCCGACCAGTTTGAGCAGGACCACGTCGCGGGCGAAACACTGCTTCAGATGTTCGTCGGTCATGGCGTTGCCGCCGTACTTGACGACGATGGTCTTGCCATGGAAGCGCTTGATGTAGGGCAGGGCTTCGGCCAGAACGCCGGCCTTGGACGCGGGGGAGATCTTTTCGGTCATGGGTGTCGGCGAGAGCAAGTGATAACTTCGCCCATTCTACCGGCCCAAAAAAGAAACAGGGCAAGCCGTCGAGATTTCGGCGGATGCCCCGTTCACGGTTTGTCCCGGCGAGTCAGGTCGCCGTTACCTGCCCGCGAAGCGGAATTCCAGGTACGCAGAGCGAGCCACCGCCGACTTTCAAGCAAGCTACTGGATAGTGATCCTGCGCGCCTGCGTCGCTGCCTTTTTCGGCAGCACCAACTCAAGCACCCCATCGGTGTATTTGGCGGTCACCTGCGCCTCGTCGATCTCCTGCGCCAGCTGGAAGCTGCGCGACACCTTGCCGAAATAGCGCTCGGTGCGCAGTACGCGCTCGCCTTCCTTCACGTCCTTCTCTTCGCGCCGTTCGGCGCTGATGGACACGATGGCGCCGTCGATGGCGACATGGATGTCTTCCTTTCTGACACCGGGAATTTCGGCATGGACCAGATAGCTCTTTTCCTGTTCCTTGACATCGATTTTCACGGCGGGCGCTTCAGGCTGCGATCCATATTCGACCGGGCGGACAAAGAAACCGCGGAACAAGTCGTCAAGCGGATCGCGACGGATCAAGTTGCTCATTTCATTCTCCTTTTGGGTTGAGGCCCCGCTCGGAAGGGGGCATGCGCATTACATGAGCGCCATGGGAGAAATTTCAAGAGTCTTGCCGGAGCATGCCGAGTTGCCTTGGCAATTCGAGGATGGCGTCGCGATTGCTCCACGAAAAGCAGGCCTCGGCGGCTTGCCGCCACGGCAGCCAGCGCCAGGCCAGATGCTCGTCGGGCGCGACGGTCACGTCGCTTGGTTCAGGCAGGCAGAGGCTGAACACGTGCTCGATATTGTGCGTGACGCCCGGTGCGTAGCGATAGCGCCACTCGGCGAAGATCTCGTAGCGGTTGGTCTGTTGCCAGTCGATGAAATCCGTTGCGGCGGCCTCGATGCCGGTCTCTTCCAGCACTTCGCGCCGGGCTGTTTCCAGCAGCGGCTCGTCGTCTTCCTGGCTGCCGGTGACGGACTGCCAGAAGCCAGGGTGGCGGGCGCGTTCCAGCAGCAGCACGTCCAATGCCGCGGTGTGGATCACCACCAGCACTGAGACCGGCTTTTTGTATTTCATCAGCCTGGCTGGGGCACCGTCGGCAGCCAGGCGATGCCATCGGCCTGCATGTCGACCAGGCACCAAAACGGTGTGTCGTCTTCGCGCCAGGTTGCGGCGGCGTCCTGAAAGGTTTGCATCAGCGTGACGAAGTCGGCTTCGGCGCGGCCATGGATGCCGTCGCAATGATCGAGGATGATCACGTAGCCGATCGCCGGCAGCCAGCCCATGTCGAGCAGGCAGTCGGTCAGCGCATCCCAGTTCTGGCCGAACCACTCGGGAAAGCGCAGGGCGTGGCCGACTGCGGCCAGCATCTCGTCCTTGTTGCGTGCGGCGGCCAGATCGACCCGCAGCACCAAGCACCCGGCGGCTCCGGCACCGGCGAGCAAGTCGTCGATGGGCCCATGCGGCAGGTGATGCACGCCGGCCCTGGAGGCATCGGCAAACAGGTTTTCGTAGTGAGCGGCGGTCATCGCAGAATTCGGCGGAAGGTCTTGTAATGATCGGCAGTGTAGTAGAACACCGTCGCAGGTTTGTTCCCGGTGACGATGCGCCGCGCGCCGCGATCTTTGCTGCCGGGCGTCGGCACCGTGTATTCGCGGTAATAGCCCTTCGGCTGCTCGGGGAGGCGGCGCTCACGGTTCTGGAACACGATGCCGTCGCGACGGTAGGGGAAGGGCCCGCCGGTATCGATCAGCCTGAGGGTTTCGCGTGCTTCGGCGGGCAGCTGTTCTGCCGTTACCGCACCGCCTGCGTTGTCCCGCGCCAGTGCGGCGCCGAACAACGCCGCACCGATCAGCGCGCAGAGCAGGTGCTTCATGTTCAGCCCTTGCCGACCTCTACCTGGGTCTCGACCTTCTGCCGCAGCCGGATGTGCAGTTCGCGCAACTGTTTTTCGTCGACATCGGACGGCGCATCGGTCAGCAGGCACTGGGCACGCTGCGTTTTCGGGAAGGCGATCACGTCGCGAATCGATTCGGCGCCGGCCATCATGGTGACGATGCGATCGAGACCGAAGGCCAGGCCGCCGTGGGGCGGCGCGCCATACTTCAGCGCGTCGAGCAGGAAGCCGAACTTGGCCTGTTGCTCTTCGGGGCCGATGCCCAGCGCCTGGAACACCCGCTCCTGCACCTCGGAACGATGGATACGCACCGAGCCGCCGCCCATTTCCCAGCCATTCAAAGCCAGATCGTAGGCCTTGGCCAGGCAGGCGCCGGGATCGGTCGTCATCAGGGCTTCGTGACCGTCCTTGGGGCTGGTGAAGGGGTGGTGGCAGGCCGACCAGCGATGGTTTTCCTCGTCGTACTCGAACATCGGGAAATCGACTACCCACAGCGGCCGCCAGGCCGAGCCGTCGACGTAGCCCTTCTCATGGCCGAGCTTGGTGCGCAGTGCGCCCAGCGCGTCGTTGACGATCTTGGTCTTGTCGGCACCGAAGAAAATCAGGTCGCCCGATTGCGCCCCGGTGCGCTCGATGATGGTCTTCAGCGCCGCTTCATGAAGATTCTTGACGATGGGCGACTGCAGGCCTTCCTCGTTGAGCTTCGAGGCGTCGTTGACCTTGATGTAGGCCAGGCCGCGCGCGCCGTAGATCTTTACGAACTCGGTGTAGCCGTCGATTTCGCCGCGGGTCAGCGCCGCGCCGCCGGGCACACGCAGCGCCGCGACACGGCCGCCGGACGTTGCCGGGCCGCTGAATACCTTGAAGGCGACATCGGCCACCGCATCGGTGACTTCCGTGAGTTCCAGCGTCACGCGCAGGTCGGGTTTGTCGGAACCATAGCGCCGCATCGCTTCGGCATGCGTGATGCGCGGGAAGGGATTGGGCAGATCGACAGCCAGCGCGGTCTTGAACACGCTGCGGATCATTTCTTCCATCAGGGCGGTGATCTGCTCCTCGCCGAGGAAGGAGGTCTCGATATCGACCTGGGTGAATTCCGGCTGGCGGTCGGCGCGCAGGTCCTCGTCGCGGAAGCACTTGGTGATCTGATAGTAGCGGTCGTAGCCGGCCACCATCAGCAGCTGCTTGAACAACTGCGGCGATTGCGGCAGGGCGAAGAACTGTCCGGGATGCACGCGCGAAGGCACCAGATAGTCGCGCGCGCCCTCGGGAGTCGATTTCGTCAGCATCGGTGTTTCGATGTCGATGAAGCCCTTTTCGTCGAGGAAGCGGCGGAAGGCCATGGCCACCTTGTAGCGCAGCATCAGGTTCTTCTGCATCTGCGGCCGGCGCAGATCGATGACGCGATGAGTGAGGCGCACGTTCTCCGAGAGGTTTTCCTCGTCGAGCTGGAAGGGCGGCGTCACGGCCGCGTTGAGCACTTCCAGTTCATGACAAAGAATCTCGATCTCGCCCGAGGCGAGGTTGGAATTCTCGGTGCCGGCGGGACGGCGGCGCACCTTGCCGGTCACCTTCAGCACGTACTCGTTGCGCACATCCTCGGCGACCTTGAACATCTCGGGGCGATCCGGATCGCAGACAACCTGCGCCAATCCTTCGCGGTCGCGCAGACCGATGCAGATCACGCCACCGTGATCGCGACGGCGGTGGTTCCAGCCGCAAAGAGTGACGATCTGGTCGACATGGGAGGCATTCACCTCGCCGCAGTAATGGGTACGCATAGGATTTCCGAACTGTTGTGATGCCCGCAGAGGGCGGTTACTGATTCTGGGCGCGCCCGAGGGGATTCCTCATGGGCGGGGCAACGACGCCCATGGAGACGATGTACTTCAGGGCTTCATCGACATTCATGTCGAGTTCGATGACATCCTTCTTCTTGACGAAAAAGAAGAAGCCATTGACCGGGCTCGGTGTCGTCGGAATGAAGACTCCGACATGTTCTTCCGGCAGCATGTCGGCCACATCGCGCGCCGGATGCCCGGTCTGAAACGCTACCGACCACGCTTCCGGATGCGGGTAACGGACCAGCAAGACCTTGCGAAAGGCAACGCCGCTGCCCGAAAACAGCGTGTCGCTGACCTGTTTGACGCTGTAGTAGATCGACTTCACTACCGGAATGCGAGCGAGCACACGTTCCCAAAAGCGCACCAGTTTCTGACCGACGATGTTCGTCGTGATCAGCCCGGTGAGGAATACCACCAACAGAGTCATCAGCGCGCCAATGCCGGGGATATAAATTCCCAGCAGACGCTCCGGCTGAATCGCCTGCGGCAGCAGCAGCAGGGACTGATCCATGGAGCGGACGATCAGGGACAGCACCCATGCGGTGATCGCCAGCGGGATCCAGATCAGCAGTCCCGTGATGAAGTACTTTTTCAAGGCAAAGGCGATCAGTTATTGGCGGCGCAACTACCCGTTCCACCCTGACAGGGCGGAGGATTGTCGCTTTTGGCGGCGGGCTTGGCAGTGCCGCTTCCCTTGAAGTCAGTGGCGTACCAGCCGTTGCCCTTGAGCTGAAAGCCCGGTGCGGTCAGTTGCTTGGCGAAGTTCTCGGTCTTGCATTCGGGACAGGTCGTCAATAGCGGATCGCTGACTTTCCGCATGACATCTTTCTCAAAGCCGCATTGGGTGCAGCGATAAGCGTAGATTGGCATGACATTCTCCGGCATTCTGGTAAAGAAAGAGATTATAGCCGAAGGCCTTGGCGCACCCGCCCCGGCCAGGCCACCCTGGTCAAGCCCAAATGGGGCCTGATGCCGGCGCTTGCAAGGGCCAGGGTCGACAGACCCTAGAGATTGACGCCCAGGTAGGCGCGGGTCAGGGGTTTGCCCCAAAGAAGGGCAATTGCACCAGCTGCGGCAAGGTAGGGACCGAAAGGAATGGGAACGTTGCGGCCGTGACGGGCAAAAACCATCAGGCCGATGCCGACCACTGCGCCTACCAGGGAAGACAGCAGGACGGTCAAGGGCAGCATTTGCCAGCCCAGCCAGGCACCGAGCGCTGCCAGCAGCTTGAAATCGCCGTAACCCATGCCTTCCTTGCCGGTGACCAGCTTGAATGCCCAGTACACGGCCCAAAGCGACAGATAGCCCGCCATGGCACCGATCACGGCGCTCTTCAAGTCCGTGTAAACACCGAAGGCATTGAGGGCCAACCCCAGCCAGAGCAGGGGCAGGGTGATGTCGTCGGGCAACAGCTGGGTATCGAAATCGATGCCGGTCAGGGCCACCAGCGCCGCGAGAAGTACCAAGGCACCAAGGCCGGCCGCGGTGAAACCGAAATGCCAGGCCGCATAGGCGAACAGCAGCCCGGTCAGCGCCTCGACCAGCGGATAGCGAAAAGAGATCGGCGCCGCGCAGCCCTTGCATTTCCCGCGCAGCACAAGCCAGCTGATGACCGGAATATTCTCCAGGGCGGTGATTGAATGGCCGCATCGCGGACAACGGGAACGCGGGCGAGCCAGCGAAAGCGGTTCGCAGGCCGGCGGCGCTTCGCCCTTCAGTTCTGCGCACTGCGCCGCCCAGTCGCGCTCCATCATGATCGGCAGGCGATGGATGACGACATTGAGGAAACTGCCAATCATCAGGCCGAGCAATCCGGCGACGAGTGCAAACACCGCCGGATCGGCGAGTTGGGTGATCATTCCCGGTATTTAGCCTACAACCGAGCCGAGCTTGAAGATCGGCAGGTACATGGCCACCACCAGGCCACCGATCAGGCCGCCAAGGAAGACCATGATCATCGGTTCCATCAGGCTCGAGAGCGCTTCGACCGCCTCGTCGACCTCCGCTTCGTAGAAGTCCGCGGTCTTGCCGAGCATAGAATCAAGCTGGCCGGATTCTTCGCCGATGGCGACCATCTGCGTGACCATCGGCGGAAATAGCCCGGAATTCTCCATGGACACTGTCAGACTGGAACCCGTGCTGACCTCGGCCTGGATCTTCTTGGTTCCCATCATGTATACATAGTTGCCGGCGGCACCGCCGACCGAATCGAGGGCTTCGACGAGCGGCACGCCGGCGGCAAACATGGTTGACAGGGTTCGCGTCCAGCGCGCGATTGAGGATTTGGTCAGCATGTCGCCGAATACCGGCAGCTTCAGCGAATACTTGTCCTTTGCGATCTGCAAGGCCGTTGACCGCTTGAAAGCCTGTGAAAGGCCAGCAAAAACCGCGTAAATTCCGCCGAAGATGAGGTACCAATTGGCCGTGAAATAGTCGGAAATTGCAATCACGATCAGCGTCGGTGCGGGCAGTTCGCCGCCGAAGCTGGCGAACACGCCCTTGAACGCAGGCACCACGAAAATCATGATGACTGCGGTGATGATGAAGGCGATGATGAGGATGGCGACCGGGTAGGTCAGGGCGCTCTTGATCTTCGACTTGATTGCCTGGATTTTCTCTTTGTAGGTCGCCAGACGATCGAGCAGTGTATCGAGAATACCGGCCTGCTCTCCAGCCTCGACCAGGTTGCAGAACAGGGCATCGAAATACTGGGGATACTTGCGAAAGGCCGTGGCGAGATTGGCACCGGTTTCGACATCTGACTTGATGTCGAACAGCAACTTGGCCAGCGCCGGATTATTGGTGCCCTTGCCGACGATGTCGAAAGACTGCAGCAGCGGCACGCCAGACTTGACCATGGTGGCGAGCTGGCGGGAGAAGAGGGTAATGTCCTTGTCCGAAACCTTGCCGCCCGAACCGGTTTTCAGCTTTTTCAGCTTGGTGATGTTGATGCCCTGGCGGCGCAATGCCGCATGCGCCGTCGCCTCGCTGGCGGCCTTGATTTCGCCGCGCATCACCTTGCCGGCCTTGTTCTTGCCCTCCCAGGAAAAGTGGAGTTCCTTTGCGCCCTCCTTCTTTTCTACCTTGCCTGCTGTGGCCATTGGCTTCTCCTGCTTGATTTTTGGTTGCGGCCGCTGTGCTCAACGCCGACAAACATCTTTAGCTCTTACCCACACGAGGATGTTCAAGTGGCTGCTCAACGCGGGTAAAAGCGGCGCCGGCCGGCACTGAAACTCCATTTCCTGCGATTCTACGCCCTGGATATGCCGAGAGTATCACTCTCCGGCGGGACGGTGAAGACGTACCATCTTGACCTTTCGATCCTGTGTTTGCACGATCTCCATCGGCACGCCGCCCACTCGTACGCCAACGCCCACCTCGGGGATGTCCTGCAGGTGTTCGACAATCAGTCCGTTGAGCGTGCGCGGTCCGTCCAGGGGAAAGTCCAGGTCGAGCATCCGGTTGAGTTCCCGCAGACTGGCCGCGCCGTCCACCAGCACCACGCCATCATCGTTCCAGGAGAGCGAGCTGCCAAAATCGGACTGCCGCGTGGTGAATTTGCCGACCAGTTCCTCGATGATGTCTTCCAGCGTCACCAGCCCTTCGATCTCGCCGTATTCGTCGACCACGAGGCCCATGCGCTGCCTGTTTTCGCGAAAGAACTGAAGTTGGGTGTAGATCGGGGTCGCTGCCGGAATGAAATAGGGTTCGGACATCTGTTCGTGCAGTGTGGCCTGGTCGATTTCCCCGCCAAAGGCCTGGGCCACCAGCCGTCGCTGATGCAGGACGCCGATGATGTTGGCCGGATCGTTCTCGAATACCACGACCCGCGTGTGAAAACTCGTCGCGAGTTGGGCCTTGATGCTGTCGATCGGCGCGGCGATATCGATGGATTCGATCTCACCGCGCGGCGTCATGATGTCGGCGACGGTCAGCTGCTCCAGTTCGAACAGGTTGAGCAGGATGGAGCGGTGTTGCTGCGGAATGAACTTGCCTGATTCGAGCACCAGGGAGCGCAACTCCTCGGCGCTTAGCCTGGAGTTCTCGTCGCCTCCGGAGGGCTTTAGGCGCAGCAACCAGAGCAGGGCATCGACGAACAGGTTGACGAACCACACCACCGGATAGGCGAAGCGCAGCAGGGGCCAGATCAGGAAGGCCAGCACCCGCGCCAGACGGTCGGCGTGGGCGGCGCCGAGAATTTTCGGGGTGATTTCCGCGAACACCAGGATGGCAAAGGTGACGAGCAAAGTACCGATGCTGAGGGCCCACTTCTCCTCGCCGAACAACTCGATGGTGATGACCGATACCAAGGTTGCGGTAGCGGCATTGAGCAGATTGTTGCCAAGCAGGATCACGCCCAGCATCTTGTCGGTGCGGGCCAGGAGATCGAGGGCCAGCTTCGCGCCGCGGTCTCCCTGACTGGCGAGATGGCGCAGGCGATGGCGGTTCGACGCCATCATCGCGGTTTCGGCTACGGAAAAGAAGGCGGAACAGCCTAGCAGCACCGCCAGCGCAAGGAACTGCGCGGATAAGGGAATTTCGTCCATCAGCGGCCGAGGATGACCTCAAGCACGAAGCGGCTGCCGACATAGGCCAGCAGCAGCGCGGCAAAGCCGGCCAGGGTCCAGCGCAGCGCCACGCGGCCGCGCCAGCCGCGCAAGTGACGGCCAGCCAGCAGCGCCGCAAAGATCAGCCAGGACAGAATGGCGAACACCGTCTTGTGATTGAAGGTCAGCGCCTTGCCGAACAGGGTTTCGGAGAAAAACACGCCGGACACCAGCGTGAATGTGAGCAGGACGAAGGCAACATGGATCAGGCGGAACAGCAGTTTCTCCATCGTCAGCAAGGGCGGCAGGCCAGCGAGGAACGGCGAGATGCGGCCGCGATGCAGGTTCTTTTCGGCAGTCGCCATCAGCAGGGCGTGCAAGGCCGCCAGCGTGAACAGGCTGTAGGCCAGCATGGCCATCAGGAAATGCAGGCGAAACGCCGCGGAGCCGGCGTTGGTCAGCACATGGGCCTCGGAAAATATTGCCGGCAGCATCGCTGCCACGGCTGCCGCCGGCAGACCGAGTACCTGCAAACCATCCATGCGGGCGTAGAAGCTCTCGATCCAGTACAGCGCAATGGCCAGCCAGAGCATTACCGAAAGGGCAATGGCGAAACCGAAGCGCATGCTCTCGCCGTCGAATATCGCCATGCGCAGACTGACGGCGTGCGCCACCAGTGCCAGCAGCAGGAGGCTGCGTTCGCCGAGCTTGAGTCCGCCCGCCGGTTGGTCGAGCGCCGGTCCGCGCCAGCGGGTGCGCCAAAGATGTACCGCCAGGCCGGCATACAGGGCTGCGGCCAGCAGATGCATTAAGATTGCGGGCATCGGCGAAGTCTACACCAAGCCTTCCATCTCTTTCTGCATTCGACCCCCTTCCATCCATGCTAGATAACCTGACTCAGCGTCTTGGCCGCGTCGTAAAAAACCTGCGCGGACAGGCGCGACTGACCGACGAAAACATCTCCGACATGCTGCGCGAAGTGCGCATGGCCCTACTGGAGGCCGACGTCGCCCTGCCGGTGGTCAAGGACTTCATTGCCCGCGTCAAGGAAAAGGCGCTTGGCCAGGAAGTCATCGGCTCGCTGACGCCCGGGCAGGCGCTGGTTGGCGTCGTGCATCGCGAACTCACCGAGCTGATGGGCGGCGCCAGCGTCGGGCTCAATCTCGCCACCCAGCCGCCGGCCGTGATCCTGATGTCCGGCCTGCAGGGCGCGGGCAAGACCACGACCACCGCCAAGCTGGGCAAGTGGCTCAAGGAGCGGCAGAAAAAGAAGGTGCTGACGGTCAGCTGCGACGTCTATCGCCCCGCCGCCATCGAACAGTTGAAAGCCGTATCTGCTCAGGCCGGGATCGACTTCTTCCCCTCCTCTGCGGGGCAAAACCCATCCGACATTGCCGCGGCAGCGCTGGATCACGCCAAGCGGCATTACTACGACGTGATTTTCGTCGACACCGCCGGACGTCTCGCCATCGACGAAGCGATGATGGCCGAGATCAAGGATCTGCATG
>Ga0265297_10007361_pt1 | contig 15299 bp, 12 predicted proteins | sample Munlanlwell13791_FD_192502 | JGI IMG/M metagenome (GOLD analysis project Ga0265297, IMG submission 192502) | Leachate microbial communities from a municipal landfill in Southern Ontario, Canada - Leachate well 137-91 | ecosystem: Engineered > Solid waste > Landfill > Unclassified | place... | reverse complement strand
AGGCTTTCGGCACCAAGCGCGGGCGTAGTCTCGCCGCGCCCGAAACCCAGCCGGAACAGCTCGACGCCGCGCGCCTCCAGCACCACCAGCAGGCGCGACACCAGCGGATCGGGCGCGATGAAGCCGGCAATGCCTATGCGCGCCGGCAGGCCGCCGATGCCGCGCTCGACGCATTCGATGCGCCAGGCCATGACGTCGTCCGCCGTGCGCCAGGCGCCGGCCCGGCAGGCCTCGTCCACGCTTTGCTGCCAGCGCAAAAAAGCGCGGTATTCCTCGGTATGCAGCGCTTCGGGAACTTCGATGCGCCACGTCCGCTGCAGGCTCGCGGCCTCCATCGCCGCCAGCGCCATGCCGTCGCGGTCGAACAGTTCCGCCGCGGCGCCGGCGTCCTTCGCGATGGCCTGTTCCCACAGGCTGCGCTCCTGCGCGCGCGCGAGAAAGGTCCCGGGCACGCCGGCCGGCGGGATCTCGCCGCGCAACAGCGCCGATGACGTCAGGTGGTCGAGCCACATGGCCGGCGTCGAACTTTGCAGCGCCTGCCAGGTCACGGCGCCGCGCGCCGCCTGCAGTTCGCCGTGGGCGCGGCGCAGGCCGGTCGCCAGACGCGCCGTGGCGCACAGCACCAGCGGCTCCGGCCCGCCGGGCAGTTCGGCCAGCGGGACGACAGGCAGATCGGAACGAATCATCATCGACCCCACACTCCGTAGCTCATTCAGGAATTCCGCAGCAGATCAGAGGAAACCGATGGAGCGCTTGGGCTTGGCCTTGCGCGTCTGATCATCCGCAATCAGTTGTTTGATCGCATCGAAGATCGCAGAGAATTGCTCGTCGTATCTCATTTCCATTGCCTCGATCTTGCGGGCGAGGTCGCGATTCGAATCCATGAGACGCCGTAGCTGGACGAAGGTGCGCATGATGGCGATATTCACCTCCACAGCGCGCGGCGAACGCAGAACGCTGGAAAGCATGGCAACACCCTGCTCGGTAAAAGCGTAGGGGATGCCGCGCCGCCCCCCATGCATGCATGTGGTCACAATCTGTGACCACATCTCCTTGCCATTTGTGACAACGGCCGGCGAACTTGAAATGCCAATCTGGCATTTCAAGCTTTCCCAATCCTCCTTGCTTAACTGGAACATGAAATCGCCGGGGAAGCGGTCGAGGTTTCTTTTGACCGCACGGTTGAGAGCCCCGGTCTCAACTCCATAGAGCATCGCAAGGTCGGCATCGAGCAGCACTTTCTCGCCACGGACAAGGAATACGAGCTGCGCAAGATCTTCCGGCTTTGGAGTGAACCTGGGCATTGAAAATCAGTCCATTTCAGCGACAGCGTTGCCGGATTATAGAAATGATCATCCCGCCAGCGGCAACATCAGCGCGCCAAGCGCGCACAGAGTGGTGGTGACGATGAACACGGCGAGATCGGCGGGGTGGACAGGGTGACGCTCGGTTTGTTTCGCAGACATGGAACTTCCTCCTTGAGAATGAGGAAGAGTCTGCCGGATGCAAGGCTCATGGGATGAGCCTGTCGTCCTTCGCCAGCAATTCCGGCGCCTGCAATTCGGGCGCCTGCACTTCGCGCGGCAGCGCCTCGACCGGGTTGAGGTCGGCGATTTCCTTGTCCTCGGCGGTCACTTTCAGGTCGCGGAACTTGCGGGCGGAGACGAGGACGCGCGTTTCCATCGACGCCACGGACTTGTTGTAGGCGCCGACCGCCTCGCCGAGGTTTTTGCCGACGCGGCCCCAATGTTCGGTCACCGTCGCGATGCGGTCGTAAAGCTCGCGCCCGAGCTGGCTGATGCGCTCGGCGTTCTCGGTCAGCGCCTGCTGCGTCCAGCCGTAGGCGACGGCGCGCAGCAGCGCGATCAGCGTGGTCGGCGTGGCGAGGATCACGCGCTGCTCGACGCCCTGCTCGATCAGCGACGGGTCGGCTTCCAGCGCGGCCGAGTAGAACATCTCGCCGGGCAGGAACAGCACGACGAAATCGGGCGAGGGCTGGAACTGCTCCCAGTAGGCCTTCTGGCCGAGCTTCTTGAGGTGCTCGCGCACCTGGCGCGCGTGGTCGGCCAGCTTGCGCTTCTTCTCCTCTTCGTCGGTCGCCTCCAGCGCTTCGAGGTAGGCGGCCAGCGGCGCCTTGGCATCGACCACGATGTTCTTGCCGCCGGGCAGCTTGATGACCATGTCGGGACGCAGCCGGCCGTCTTCGGTGGTGGTGCTTTCCTGCTCGAAGAAATCGCAGTGGTCGAGCATGCCGGCCATTTCGACCACGCGCTTGAGCTGCAGCTCGCCCCAGCGCCCGCGCGTTTGCGGCGCGCGCAGGGCTTTGACCAGGTTGCCGGTTTCCAGGCGCAGGGCGCCCTGCGCCTCGGCCATGGCGCGCACCTGCTCGGTCAGCGTGGCGTAGGCGTCGATGCGCGACTTTTCGACGCTCTGGATTTGCAACTCGAATTTTTCCAGCGACACCTTGACCGGCGCCACCAGTTCGCCGATGGCGAGCTGGCGCTTGTCCAGATCGGTCCGCGCCGCAGCCAGCGCCGCAGCCTGCTGCGCTTCCAGCGTGGCGCGGGCGAGCTCGAGGAAGGACTGGTTGTTCTTCGCCAGCGCATCGGCCGAAATCACCTTGAAGGCGTCGGCGAAGCTGTCGCGCGCCGCTTCGAGGGTGGCCTGCCGCTCGGCGAACAGGGCCTGGTCCTTTTCCAGCTCCGTTGCGAGCTGCGCGCACCGTATCGCCAGCGCCGACTCCTGCTGTCTCAGGGCCACCAGTTCGCCATCCTGCTGGGCCAGCCGGGCCTGCGCCTCGCGTACGCGCGCGCCGAGAACCCAGGCGACCAGCACGCCGCCAATCACCAGGCCCGCTACCAGTGCAATGCTTATTTCCATCTGCTGCCCTGCCTCAATTCACCAAGAACGGAGAGTATCACCGGGGACAGGCTCACCAAGCGATCCTCATTCGTTGAAGCCGCGAATCAGTCTCCCGGCTTTCTTCGTCGGCCGGCCCTTCAGGTCCGCGCCGGGCATCGGCGCCAGCCGGCGAATTTCCTGCTGCTGCAGGCGGCTGGCTGCGCTTTCCGCGGTTTCCTCATAGAGCAGGCGTGCTTCCGGCGCGGGCCGGCGCTGGGCGTTGACGCCGCGCACGAGGACAGTCCAGCGCAGTTCGCCGGCAACTATGTCCAGCTCGTCGCCCGGCCTCAGTTCGCGCGCCGGCTTGACGTGCTGGCCGTTCCATTTGACCCGGCCGCCATCGACCGCGGCGGCAGCGAGGCTGCGCGTCTTGAAAAAGCGCGCCGCCCAGAGCCACTTGTCGATGCGCTGCCGCGGCTGATCGCGCAGTTGATCGTCATGCTCGGTCATGAAACAGGGAGCGGGATCGAAGCGGCCGATTTGGCGGCCGCCTCGCGCTTGCGCCGCGAGGTTGCCATGACCATCGCTTCCCCATCGATGACCACCTTGTCGCCCACGGTGCACACCGTATCGAGAATCACCCGGCACTTTTCCGCGATGACTTCCTTGACGATGACTTTGGCATGCACCGTGTCGCCGGGACGCACCGGCGCGCGAAAGCGCAGGGACTGGCTCATGTAGATCACGCCCGGCCCCGGCAATCGGTTGCCCAGCACCGACGACAGCAGGCTGGCGCTCAACATGCCGTGGGCAATGCGGCCGCCGAACTGGGTGGTCCGCCCGTACTCTTCATCCATGTGCACCGCGTTGACGTCGGTAGACACGCCGGCAAAAAGGACGATGTCCGCATCGGTAATGGTCTTGGCAGTTTCTGCGCTCATGCCAACCGTGATGTCTTCGACGTCGTAACCGTTCTGTGGATTCATCGCAGTCCTTTGTAGTTAGTCCGGGTCATCAAACCCGACGAAAGTCTGGTGCCGCCGTCCTGCCGGATTCGACTACCGGCGCCATTCGATCTTCTTCAGGGTGCCGGCAAGCACGACGTTCGCCCGCCGCATTTCCGAAGCCATCCTGAGCTCGATGGCAAACCGTCCGCGGATGTTGTCATCGGCATCGACTTCGGCCGTGCCACCGGCGGACAGCGCGCCCTCGCTCAGACGCACCTGCCGCAGTTGCGTCGCGCCGCGATCATGCACAAAAATTCCTGATATCTCGGAGAACCGGGTCGTGCCGCTCGGGGCTCCTCCCCCGACCATGCGTCCCAGGTCCACCCCCAGCAGATTTCCTCGCTCGACATGGAAGTCGCCCTCCATGCGATTCGTCGCGAAAAGCTTGGCGGATTCGGCCGCTTGCATGGCGTACACGGCCTTCCCCACCAACCTGCTGCCGTCCACCAAGGCAGGAAAAAGTCGCGAGGTGTCGACCTGCTTGGCGTTCAACTCACCGGCCAGACTCCACTGCGCGCCCCATTTCAGCCTGGCGTTGCCACTCAGTACCCCGCCGTAGGCAAAGGCCTTGAACTCCGTTACGGCAAGCTCGGCCCGGTTCGCCGTGGCGCTGAAAGCCAGCTCGTCGAGCACGAGGCTCGAACCGAAGGGCATCTTGAACGTCCTCGCCTTGAAGTCGATCTGCACCGACTGGCCCTTGGGCGTCAGCTCAAGGTTGAGATTCTTGTCTGTCGATTCGATGGCGATGGTTTGCCACGCGCCCTCAGCATCAGGCTGCAGCTTCCCGTCGAATGCCGGAAGGCTGACATTCTTCGATTGAAGCGTGGCGTTCACGACGCTGACGGGGCCGAACACAATGCCCCCGGCAGAAGGCTTGCCGAACAGGAGCCAACCCAGTCCCTCTTCCGTTACGACGGGCGAGTCCAGTTCAACCGACGAGAACGATTTCTTGTCGCTGAACAAATTGCCGAGCGCCCCTGTCGCCTTGACCTGGAGGACCTTGATCTGCCCTTCACTGCCGATCGAGACATCTTCGAGCCGCACGTGCCGTTGCGGCACCAGCGACAAGCGCACCGCCTTGATCTTCACCGGCTGCTGAAACTGCGCAGCCAGCGATTTCTCGAATTGCGGGATCTGTCCATCGAACGAGACCAGATGGATAGCCACCACGCCAATTACAAGCAGCGCAGTGATTCCCATCGCGAGTTGCTTGGCGCGGTTGCTCGGCTTCGCCGAACCGGCACTGGCTTCCTTCGCCGCCGCCCGCTTGCCTCTCTTTGCTGCGGCCTCCTGCTCTTCGCGGCGAAACTTTTCCTCGGCCTCGCGCCAGGCCTTTTCTTCCGCTGCCAAGCGCTCCTGCGCGTCGGCTTCCTCCTGGCGAGGACGCTCCGCGGCCTCCTGCCGCGCTTTCTCTTCAGCCTCTCGCTGCGACCTTTCTTCAGCCTCTCGCTGCGACCTTTCTTCAGCCTCACGCCGCGCCTGCGCATCGGCCTCGCGTCGCGTGGCTTCCTCGGCCTCCTGTCGGGCCTTCACTTCGGCCTCACGCCTGACCTTCTCTTCGCCCTCGCGTCTTGCCTTTTCCTCGGCGTCCTGCCGTGCCTTCTCTTCGGCCTCACGCCGGGCCTTCTCTTCGGCCTCTCGCCGCACCTTTTCCTCGGCGTCCCGCCGTGCCCTGTCTTCGGCCTCGTGGCGCGCCCTCTCCTCGGCCTCGTGCCGCGCCTTTTCCTCTGCGTCGCGTCGAGCCAGATCCTCGGCCAGCTTGCGCGCCTGTTGCTCGGCTTCTTCCCGAGCACGTTCAGCGGCCTTACGTCGCTCCTGTTCCTCCGCCAGCTTTTTCGCCTGTTCCTCGGCTTCCTGACGGGCGGCTTCCGCGGCTTTGCGCCGCTCCTGTTCCTCCGCCGCCTTCCGTGCCTGTTCCTCCGCCAGCTTTTTCGCCTGTTCCTCTGCTTCGTGCCTGGCGTGTTCTGCGGCTTTGCTCCGCACTCGTTCCGTAGCCTGCTTCAGCTCCTGTTCTTCAGCCAGCTTCGCCTGCTTCTCGGCTTCCTCCCGGGCGGCTTCAGCCGCTTTGCGCCGCACCCGTTCCGCAGCCTCCTTTAGCTCCTGTTCTTCGGCCAGCTTTCGCTTCTGTTCCTCGGCCTCCCGTCGGGCCTTTTCTTCCGCTTCCCGTCGCGCCCTTTCTTCGGCCTCGTGTTTGGCCTTTGCCTCGGCCTCGTGCTTCGCCTTTTCCTCCGCTTCGTGTCTGGCCTTTTGCTCGGCCTCTTGTTTGACCTTTGCCTCGGCCTCTTGCCGGGCCTTTGCCTCGGCTTCGCGCTTCGCCTTCTCTGCCGCTTCGTGCCTGGCCTTTTGCTCGGCCTCTTGCCGGGCCTTTGCCTCGGCTTCGCGCTTCGCCTTCTCTGCCGCCTCGTGTCGGGCCTTTTGCTCGGCCTCCTGTTTGGCCTTTGCCTCGGCTTCGTGCCGGGCCTTCGCCTCGGCTTCGCGCTTCGCCTTCTCTGCCGCTTCGTGCCGGGCCTTTTGCTCGGCCTCCTGTTTGGCCTTTGCTTCGGCCTCGTGCCGGGCCTTTTGCTCGGCCTCGTGTTTGGCCTTTGCCTCGGCTTCGCGCTTCGCCTTCTCTGCCGCTTCGTGCCGGGCCTTTGCTTCGGCCTCGTGCTTCAGCTTTTCTGCCGCCTCGTGTCGGGCCTTTTCTTCGGCCTTGCGCTGGGAGTCATCGGCCGGCATGAACGAGGTGAAGTCGAGCGCTCCCTCCGAGCTCTCCGCTTCGCGAATCAAATCCTTTGCGACGAGAGCCGCCACCGCCCTGTCGAGCCATGCGGCATCCCGAAAGTTCAGCTTGCTTTGCAATGCATCGATGGAGGAAGTTCCATCAATGGCATCCAGTACCTTGCGCAGATCGTTCGCGAGCTCGCGAGACGCCGAAGCCGCTGTCTGCTCGCCTTTGTCAGTCCTGGTATAGATGGTGGCTCTAGTCATGGTGTCTGGAGTGGCACTCGAAAATGGTCGAGGGGTTGGTGGGCCGGAAAAGCACTGGCTTGAGGTCTGCTCACCCGGTCTGCTGCAGGTCCGTCTTGAGCCGGCCCAGCAAGCCTTCGATTTTTCCCGAAAGAACGCCGAACTCAATGATGAATTTGTCACTCAAACGAACAATCCTGCCGCTCCTGATGGCGTCGGCGATGGATTGCGCCTGGCGATGGAATTCCTCGTGCACTGTCAGCAGCTCCCTGGCTGAAGCATAGTCTTCCAGTTCGCCGGCGTTGGCCGCCAGCCACCGGCCCAGGCTGCATTGTGCGGCATCGCCAATCGGCTGGGTATCGAAGTCCTGTCCTTGAACACGGTCGATGGCCAAATGGAATTTCATCTTCCACGACCGGTGCATCGTTATGGCCTGGTCAAAATCGAATGCTTGCATGCTTGGCACCCCTTTTTCACGGACTTTGGGAGAATGGTCAGGATGATAGCCGGTACGGGCCAAAAACCCGCGTCGCAGGGATATGGCGATCAGTACGCAAGGAATTGCACTCCGTTCAAGCCCGCACGCACGAAGCCGCTGACCAGCAGTGCCACGCCAACCGATATCGCCACCGAGAACAAAGCGTCCCTGCGCCCGATGGTCTTGAGCATGACGGCGAAGGTGGACACGCAGGGAACGTAGAAGGTGAGGAACAGCAGCAGGGTAACGAGCTGTACCGACCCGAGCAGGCCGCCTATTTCCTGGGTGCCCAGCGCCTGATAGATCATCAGCAGCGAGAGCTCCTTGCGCAGCACGCCGAACAGCAGCGGCACGCCGAGCGCCAGGGGCAGGCCCAGCCACCAGACCGTCACCGGCATCAGCAGGGTGTTGATCAGGCTGTCGGCGCCGACGTGATTCAGCAGCGCCAGGACCACGCTGCCGCCCACCAGCAAGGGCGTCACGATGGTGAGGATGTCGCTGGTACGGGCCCAGGTTTCGCCCAGCAGGACGCGCCAGGTCGGCAGCGCATAGGCGGGAATTTCCTGCACCTGACCGGGGCCGGGTTCGCGATCGCGGCGCGAAAGCACGCGGCCCATGACGGCAATCACGATCAGGGTCAGGGCGAAGATGCCGACCACGCCGGTAGCCCCGAGATACTTGCCGGCAATGGCGAGGATGATGGCGGAACGTGCCGAGCAGGGCACGAAGGTGATCAGCACCGAGGCGATCACGCGTTCGCGGCCGGTGGTGGCCGTCGCGGCGCCTGAGATGGCCGGCACGTTGCAGCCCAGTCCGAGCAGGAAGGGCACGGCGACGCCGCCGTGCAGGCCGATCTGGTGGAAACCGCGATCGACGACGAAGGCGATGCGGTGCATCAGTCCGGCTTCTTCCAGCGTCACCAGCAGCATCACCAGCGGAATCATGTAAGGCACCACGATGCCGACCAGCCCGATCAGGCCGTCGAGCACGGCACGGCCGACCACGCCGCCGGTCGATTGCGGCTGCCAGTCGGCGAAGGCCGCGGTCAGGCGTACTGTGGTCATCGAATCGATCCAGCCACTGATCTCGAACACCACGAAGAGCACCGCGGCAAACACGGCGAGGCCGCCGATCAGTCCCCACCGCGGATGGAGGAACAGTTCGTCGAGCCAGTAGCGCCAGTCGTGCGCACCGTAACCCTGGGCCGGCGCCCCCATGCGCAACGCCGCCTCGACCACGGTCGCCGCGCGATGGTGGCGGTCGGCATGCAGTTCCTCCGCCAGCGGCCGCGGCAAGCGCAGTCCCGCCGCTTCACGCAAGGCCTCCAGCTGCGGCGACAACCCAGGAAAATGCTGACGCAGTTCATCCTCGACGAAGCCGTCATGGGCGGCGAAGTGCGTCAACAACAAGGGGTGCGGCAGGCGAAACGCGGCATGGATCTCGGGGCGGTTCAGCGCCGCCGTCAGCGACCGCAGGCTCTCCGCAATGTGCCGGCTTGGCGGCTGCGGCAGGGGACAGATGGCCTCGCGCGCCGCATTCACGGCGGCGCCGAACAGTTGTGCGATGCCCTGCCCCATCAATGCCACCGTTGGCACCACCGGCATGCCCAGCAGTTGTTCCAGGGCCTTGAAGTTGATGTAGAGCCCCTTTTCAGCCGCCTCGTCCATGTGGTTCAGGGCAAGCACCATGGGCCGGCCCAACTGGCTCAGTTCGAGCGTCAGTTCGAGATGGCCTTGCAGGCTGGTGGCATCGATCACCTGGATGATCAGGTCGGGTGGCGCCAGGGGCGCTGGCGGACCGGACTGTTCGTGCACGGAAACCGGGGGACGATCGTCACCCCAGAGCAGATATTTCAGTGCCGAAAGATCGTCACCCTGCAAGTGATGCAGGGAATGGATGCTCGGCAGATCGACCACGCTGGCCTCGTCCAGGCCGATCTGCACCGTGCACTCGCGATAGACGCGATGCGTGCCGGTCAGCTCCCCGCGGTGCGGCGCGGTGCTCGACACCGCGTCGAACAGCGTCGTCTTGCCGCCGCCCGGCAATCCGACCAGGGCGATGCGCAGGCGCCGCTCGCCGCGGAACAGCGGGGTGCGCAGCGGGACGGAAACCTCTGCCATTTAACGCGGAATAGCTCGTTCGCAGCGACGGGTGACAGTCGAGCGAAGCGAGCAGATCAGAAGCCTCCCCGCGAGGGGAGGACGGGAGGGGCGGGCCTTCAATTCGCCTTTCGCGTTTTTCATCATCGGTGGGTGGTTTTCGCAGCCATACGCGTTAAAGCCGGTACTCGAGCTGAAGCCGCGACTGCAGCCGCTTGGCCTGCTTGAAGGCCTCGCGCAGCACCAGCCGGTCCAGCTCGTTGAGGCGGTCCGGGTCGACGCGGTTGGCGGCGCCCTCGCTGATGTCGCCCTGCTGGTTCTTCAGGCGCAACTGCTGGATGAAGAAAAAGCTCTCGATGATCGCGTTGACGTCGTCGCCCCCCAGCTTGCCGCGTGCGGCCAGCGCGCGCAGGCGCTGCGCGGTCCCCGTCTCGGTCACCCCGTTGGCGAGCGCGAGGATGCGTGCGGCATCGACGAAGAGGCGCGCGCCGGCGGCCTTGAGGTCGAGGGTGTGCGGGAAGTCCGGGTTCTTGTCGAAGGTGAACTCGCGAATGAAACCGATCGGCGGCTCGATCTGGACGGCGTTGCCGGCCATGAAGCGCAGGAAAAGGGTTTCGCTGGGCACGCGTTTCAGCACCCATTCGCGCAACTGGTCGGCGAGTTCCTCTTCGCCATAAATGGCGCGGAAATCGAAATAAATCGTGGCGTCGAGCAGTGCTTGCGGGCTGTTGGCACGCATCCAGCCGCCGAACTTGGTATGCCACTCGTACACCGACAGGCACAGCTCGGGGTTGCCGGCCATGACGTTGCCCTTGCACAACGGGAAGCCGCACTGCGCCAGCCGCTCGTTGACGGCGCGCGCAAAGGGCAGGAAGGCCTCGCGCACCGCAGCCGCATCCTCCTCCGGCGCAGCGAACACCAGTCCGTTGTCCTGGTCGGTCGACAGGGTCTGCTCGAAGCGCCCCTCCGAGCCGAAGGCGAGCCAGCACCATTCCACCCTGGGAAGTTCGAACTCGTTGCGCGTCAATTCGACAATGCGCACGGTCAGGTGGTCGTTGAGGTTGGAAATCAGCTGCGTCAACTGCTCGGCAGCGACTCCCTCGGCCAGCATGCCGACCGCCAGCCGGCGGATGCCCTCGGCTGCCGCCACCAGGGCGTTCATGTCGCGCGCGGTGCGAATGGCACCGGAGATCGCCTTGCCGCCGCCGCTTTGCAGCTCGTAGATGTCCTCCTGCGACACGATGCCGGTGAGCTTGCCGGCGGCATCGACGATGATCACGTGATGTACGCCGTGGCGCGCCATGACCAGCGCGGCCTGGTAGATGGTAGACCGCCAGTTGAGCATGAGCAGGCCTGTGTCGCTCATCACCGACATCACCATCTGGTCGAGGTCGCAGGACTTGGCGGCGACGCGGTGCAGCAGGTCGCGCAGGGTGAAGATGCCGAGCGGGCGGCCGCTCTCGGGCTCGACGACGATGATGGAGCCGACGCGGTTCTCCGCCATTGCCAGCACGGCCTCGCGCAGCGGGGTCTCGGGCGTGGCGGTGATCGGCTTCTTGCGCGCGAGCGCGGCGAGCGGACTGTGCAGGTTGGGGCGGTAGCTCGTGGTACGGGCCTGTTGGGTTTCACTCATTGCGGATTCATCCTCGATTGCGGAAACGGAAGAGACGGTGCGGGAAGGTCGGAATACCTCCGCGGGTTTCGACTGTCATGGGGTTTCCTCGGTTCAGGTTTCGATGTGGTAACGGGTCTTCAGCCCTTGCTGTAATGTGCGCGCCTGACGCAGTCCCTCAAGCAGGACGCGGCGGTCGAACTGGTTGAGGCGCTCGGGATCGAGCAGATTGCCTGGTGCCTGGCCGGCGCTCGCGGCGCCGGCTTGCGCCGCGAGGCGCAGGCCTTGCAGTGCATGGAAGGCGTGCACCGCCGCATCCGCATCGGCCGACGTCATGGCGCCCTCCGCCGCGACCCGGCGCAGGCGTGGCGCAGTCGCCGTTGCCGCGATGCCGGCGCCGAGCGCCAGGATGCGCGCCGCATCGACGAAGATGCGCGAGCCGAATTTCTTCAGGTCGATCGCGCCGCCGGATTCGGCGGCGATGGCGAAATCGCGCAGGCGTCCCAGCGGCGGCTGCGCCGCCAGCGCGTTGACCGTCATCATGCGCAGAAATATCTCGTTGCCGCGCGTGAGATTCGACAAGGCGCGGCGCAGCTCCGCAGCCAATTGATCGTCGCCGGCCAGCGGCCGGAAATCGAAGAAGATTGCGGCATTGAGCAGGGCCTCGGGCTCGGGCGTGCGCACCCAGGCGGTAAAGCCCTCCAGCCATTCGGACTGCGACAGGCACCAGCGAGGATTGCCGGCCATCACCTCGCCGTCGCAGAGCGGAAAGCCGCATTCGGCCAGGGCCTGGTTCGCCTCGCGGGCAAAGGGTAGAAACAGTTCGCGCAGGCGCCGCGCCTCGCCGTCGTCGCTGGCCGAAAACACCAACCCGTTGTCCTGATCGGTCGTCAGGGTCTGCTCCAGGCGCCCTTCCGAACCGAGGCCGAGCCAGCACCAGCGCGTCGGCGGCAGGCGAAAGCGCAGCGCCAGCAAGTCCAGCAACCGCACCACGATGGCGTCGTTGAACCGGGAGAGGACTCCGGTCACCAGCGCCGCGCCGGCTTCCTCCTGGTGCAAGGCGACGGCCAGGTCGCGCGCCGCGGCGGCGCACGCCGCCAGCGTGGCGACATCCGCAGCGCCGGCGATGCGGGCGGATGTCGCGGCAATGGCGCCGGCCTGGGGCAGGACTTCGCTGTTCATCGGATTCAATATTTCACTCGCGCGAACCAGGTCTGCTGCGAGGCGTCGAGTGCCTGCCGCAGGGTCACGATGCCCATGTCCGCCAGCAGCGGAATCATCTTGAGGAATACTTCGCCGGTGACATAGGCGTCGCCCAGCGCGGTGTGGCGACCGATGACGTTGATGCCCAGACGCTCGGCAATGCTCTCCAGCCGATGCGATTCCTGGTTGGGATGAAGCACTGCCGAAAGCAGCAGGGTGTCCAGCACGGGCTGGGTGAAGCGCACGCCGAGGCTGTCTTCCTTCAACTGGAAGAAACGCATGTCGAACGCTGCGTTGTGCGCGACCAGGACCGTCTCGGCACAGAATTCATGGAAGGCGGGAAGCACCGCATCCAGCTTGGGCTGGCCATTCACCATGGCCTCGGTGATGCCGTGAATCGGGATGCCCTCGGGCTTCAGCGGAATCACCGGGTCGACCAGCTGATCGAATATTTCCTGCCGCAGCAGGCGATTGTTCACGATGCGCACGGCGCCCAGCTGGATGATCTCGTCGCCCGCGGAGGGCTGCAGGCCGGTGGTTTCGGTGTCGAACACCGAATAGGCGAGATCGGTCAGCCGGCGCTCGGGGTCGATGCCGGACCCTGCGGCATCGCGCGTGGCAAACAGGTCGAAATCGTAGTACTCCGGCCGGCTGTCGCTGTGCAGATGCTGCGCCTGGTCGGTCGCCGGTGCCTCGGGCGTTACTGCCGCAGGCAGGACGATGCGGAAGAAGGCGCTATGCACGGCCTTGTCGCGCTGGTACCAGATCTCGCCGCCGTGACGGTCGATCACGTCGCGCAGCGTCAGCGGACTGGTCTCGACGCCGACGGTCATCGGCTCCAGTTCCCATGTGTAGAGGGTCTCCGAAGATATCGTGGTGCCCGACCAGATCAGGTCGACGAAGACCATCCTGCCTTCGGCGGACAGCCGCAGGCGCAACTCGCGAATGGCGTAGTGATCCTGCAGGCGCGAGGCGAGGAAGGTGATGGCCTGGATCAGGGCGAAGCTGTCCACCCGCATCCACAGCTCCGTGTCCTGGTCTTCGTGCTTGATCGGCAGTTGCAGCCGGTCTTCGATGCGGCGCGCCGCCGCGGCGAGGATATCGATGCCCAGCACGTCTTCCAGCGGCCAGCGCGTCTTCAGCGAATCGGCGAAGCGGCTCATGGTGGCTTCGAGTTTGCTGCTCATCGCCGCGGCCTCATCCGCGATCACGCGCGTGAAACGTTCGCGGGTGTCGGTCTCCATCTCGGGCGAATCGAGCAGCGTCTCCACCGCGGCGCGAATGTTGCCCAGCGCCGCCCGGTTGCCGTCGGTCAGCGCTTGCAGCGCCTGGTCACGCTCCGCCTCGCGCTCGAAATTCCGCGTGATGTTTTCGATGGTAAGCACGTAGCCGGTGACGTGAAGCTCGGCCCCCACCATCGTCGTCGCCGACACCCCTTGAGCAGGCGCAGCCTGCGAACTAACTTCGTCACCCCCTTTCTCGGAAAGGGGGCCGGGGGGATTGCCCAAATTTTCAGCCCGCTCGGCGGAGCCGAGCACAGGAGCCATCTGCGCCCTAAGCAACTGCCCGCCGCGCGTCGAGGTAATGAAATTCGCCGTTGGCTCGGCGCTGCCCTTGCGCAGCCGCTGCTGGATATTCTCCAGCGAATGGGTGATCTGCCCGCGCTCGAGAATGGAGAAGATCGATCGCCCGAGGCCGATCAGCGCGCCGCCGCTCATCGACGTCGGCCCCTGCGACAGGGCCTTGAACTGCAGCCGCGCGCGGCTGTTGTAGAGCAGGATGCGGCCGTCGAGGTTGCAGACGATGACGCCCATGGCCAGTTCCGACATCAGGGCGGCGAGGCGGTTCTTCTCCTCCTCCACCGTTGCCTTGGCACTTCTGATCTGCTCTTCGACGTCGTTCAGCAGCTCGTCGCGCTGCTGCGCCAGATCGTTGGCGGCGCGCGCCAGTTCGCGCACTTCGGGAGGGCCTTCGGGCGCAACACGAAAGTTGCGATTGGCACCCAGCATCAGGCGCAGTGTCTCGGCCATGCGCAACAGGCCATGCACATACTGCTGGAACAGGCTGCGCAAGAGGATCAGGCCGCCGATGAAACCAAGCAGGGTCATCAGGCCGCCGAGCGGCAGGCGCGGGATCAGGAATTCGGCAAATGCGGCACGTTCCGCGTCCTTGGCGTCCGCCAGCAGCAGGACCGCAGTCAGCGCGAAGGGCCCGGTCATCAGCAGCCCCAGCACGCAGGCGGCGACCATGAAGCGAAACTTTGCCTTCATCCCAGCAAGGACTTGATCTGAAGGACGAGGTCCTTGGTCGAGAACGGCTTGGTGATGTAGGCATCGGCGCCCAGCGCCAGCCCCTTGGCGACCTCGGTCTCGCGGCCCTTGGCGGTGAGCATGATGATTTTCACGGCTGCCAGCGCCGGATCGGCGCGCAAGGCCTGACAGACCTCGAAGCCGGATTTCTTCGGCATCATGATGTCGAGCAGGATCAGGTCGGGAAGGAATGACAAAGCCTGCTGCAGCGCAGCCTCGCCGTCGGTCGCCACGGCGACCTGAAAACCTTCCTTCTTCATCAGATACTCGAGCGAAATGACGATGTTCGGCTCGTCATCGACGATCAGGATGCGATAGCTCACGAATTTCCTCCCGGCGATTCTCCGTTGCCATTATCGCCCGCCTGCCGCGGCAGCGTGAACACAAAGCGTGCCCCGGCGCCCGGCGTGCTTTCGACCCATAGCCGGCCGTTGAAATACTCGATGATCTGGCGGCTGATCGGCAAGCCGAGGCCGGTACCCTGCGGCTTGTCGGTCAGAACGTCGGTGGTCGCCGCGCCCTGGTGGAACTTGTCGAAAATCACCTCCTGATCCTGAACCTGGATCCCCGGGCCGTTGTCGATGACACTGACGCGCACTTCGTTCGCCGTGCCGTCAGCGCCGACTTTCACACACCCCGTGCCCGCCGGAACGAACTTGAGCGCATTCGACAGCAGATTCACCATGACCTGCATCAACCGGTCGCGATCGGCGAGCACGACAAGCCCGGGCTCGCATCCTTCCAGCTCCAGCGTGACGTGCTTCTCGGCGAACAGAACCGTCAGCGATTCCGCCGCCTCGTGGA
>Ga0265297_10007360_pt1 | contig 15300 bp, 29 predicted proteins | sample Munlanlwell13791_FD_192502 | JGI IMG/M metagenome (GOLD analysis project Ga0265297, IMG submission 192502) | Leachate microbial communities from a municipal landfill in Southern Ontario, Canada - Leachate well 137-91 | ecosystem: Engineered > Solid waste > Landfill > Unclassified | place... | reverse complement strand
GCACGCGGCGCTTCACGTGCTCGATGAGTTCGGACAGGTCGCTCGACTCCGGCATGGCTTCCTCCAAGGGGACGATCGGGATCGTGTGGTCGCCGTAGGGAATGCGCAGGTCCGGGCACTCGCCCAACCGGACACCCCACTGTGCAATGTGGGCGTCGATGCGCTGGCGATCGGTGTCGTGGATGGTGCCGTCTGGGTTGAGGCGCACCTCGGCTCCGCAGTAGGCGTCGAGGGTGGACTCCAGCGTCTCGACGAGGCGCTCCGTCACGTCCGCTGGCAGCGACCACAGGCCTGTCTTGACGCGCGGCCAGGTCACAGTGGCCTCCCTTCGGTGTCAATCGCGAACGTCGGCGCCGGGCATCCCGCGGCGCGCTCGTCAATGTCGCGCTGCACGGCCTGCTCCATTGCGCGGGCCTGCGCTGCCACGTACTGCCTCCGAAGCGCCTCACGCTCCGCGTGCTGCTGCGCGATCATGTGGGCCACCGCGATCGGCAGCAGGGCCCGCTCAAGCCGTCGTGACAGCCGCGAGTTCCGATGACCGCCGGGCCCGCAGCCGCGTCGAACGTGCCGCAGTTGGCGCAACGGTGCGGTGGTGTCGAACATGCGGAACAGGCGACGTGCAGAGCGCTTGCTCGCGTGTAGCGTCGCCCAGAACTCGAAGTGGCCTCTGGCGATCTCGTGCTGCACCTTGGCCGCGGCGTAGCTGCCCTCGGCCCCAGCGTTGCCCGGCCCCAGCAAGACCGCCGCAACGGCCTCGTCGGCTTCGGCTCTCAGCGTGTCGAACGCCTCGAACGAGACCGACTCGATCGGGCCGAGCGCCGCGCCGTCGATGAAGGCCTCGCATTGCGACCACGTGGGGCTCACAGTTCGTCTCCCCACTCATCTCGAATCCGCTTGAGTGCCCACTCCTGGCTGAAGCGCGCGCAAAGCAGATGAACAATCCGCACAAGCAGCAGTTGCCTTCGCTCGATGCGCTCCAGCCTCGCGTCGGGCGGGACGCCCGGGGTTGTGCAGGGCTCGAAGGTCTCGATCGCGTTGGTCACGGCTTCACCTTGAGCGCCTCGATCCGGTCCACGATCGACTTCGTGCTCACGATCTCGCCCTCGGCGCATTCGATGTCGACCGCGTGCGCGATCGTGCGCAGGGCCTCCAGCGCGAGCTCTCCGACTCGAAGGCCGTCTCGGGTGCATTCGAGCGCAAGCGCCATCCGTTCCGCGTGTGCCTTGTGACCAGCAACCTCGGCCGTGAGCAGTTCGATCTGCCGGGTGGAGTCGGCTTCGATCGCGTGGATCTCCCCGCTCACGTCGAACCGCTCGATCATGGCAACGATGGGCTCGCCGCACCGCATGCGGATGTCGATCGACTTGACCTGTGTGGTGATGACCTTGCCGTTGTCGTCGACGATCTCGCAGTTCTCAAGCCCAGGGGAGAGCCGGCATGTGGGCCAGCCGGGCTTTGGCTCGGTTCGCGGCCCGTTGAGTTCTTCTTCGGATGGGATACGGATTTTCATGGTTGCCTCGCTTCGATTTTGATTCCAACTCCCGCGCTCTTGCCGTCGCGCCGCTGCTCGTACCGCCAGGTCAGCTCCGGGCTCCCATCGTCGATGGTCAGCCACGCAGCAATCGCGTCGACCACGTGCTTGCAGGCGAGCGGTAGTGCGTCGTGGCCGTCCATGTGTCCGGGGAACACGCGGGTAACGGTGATGGTCAGTGGAGGAGCCGGCGGCTTGCCGATCGCCGACTTGAGCATCAGGGTCACGTCGGTGCGTTGCTTGCGCGCCTTGGCGGCCTGCGCGAACCGGGCGCCCATGCTGGCCTGCCGCATCACACCCTGGTTCGGAGGCTGCAGCACGACTCCTGGCACGTAGCAGTACAGCGTCTGGCCATCGGCGAGCACGACCGGTTCACCATGGGTGTGGGCCAGGAACCCTCGCATGCCGGGGAGGTGGGGTTGGGGGTTCACGACGGCTTAGCCCCCAACTTCCGGTCGAGTTCTTCACACTCCGCGCGGCTCAGGAGCCGATTGACGTATTCGGCGGGGATCTCGAGGGCGCGAGGGATCTCGACGCCTTGCACTTCGCCGCCGGGGTTGATTCCGCGTCGGTGCGCCTGCATAACCGCGTCGAGGAATGACCACGCTTCGACGATAACAACACCAAGGAACTGCGATCCCTCTGGCAACGATCCGTCTGCGAAGCTAAGCCAGTGTTTCATGGCCACTCCTTCGGCTTCGGGTTGCGATCGAACGCATCGCGGAACCGGCGCCGCGCGTACTCCCGGGCGGTGAGTGCGGTCTGGTTGCGCCCCTCGGCGAGCCACCGGGCCAGCTTCTCGCGCCGGGTCTCGTTTGCCGGCACGCTGTCGAGCAGCGTCACGTCGGGTTCGGTGGTGTCGGGCATCACACTGGCTCCTTCACAGGCCACGGCAACCCGAAATCGCGCGTCTTGATTTTCACCATGCGCCCATCGGGGTGCCACCAAACCACCCCTTCGATTGCCATCTCCGCAAGCGTGGCTTTGATGGCATCGAACTTGCGCGGGAAGTCCGGATACCGAATGTTGCCGTGCGGCGTGTAAACGTCGAACGGATACCCCTCTGGATTGCCGTTGAAGTGCGGACCGCACAACTCGTATGTGCCGTCGGGCATGCAACCGTTCCACGCCGCAAGGTGCCACTTACTTTCTGGCTCGTCGCCAACGGGCAACCACCCGGGCCAGTGCCCCGTGTGCACGTTGGGAGCTTCCTCGGCGGCTTCCCACGCATCGGGCGCGGGCTTGAAGTCGGCGGCGGTGTAAGGGATGCCCTGCGCGGCACGAACGTTCGTTGGCCTTCGCAGTGCCGCCTTGGTCAGCTTGCGATCGTAGCGCTTGAACAGCTTTCCATCACGCACGAGGCAGCACGTGCCGTCCCACTTGCGCGTCGCCACGCCCTCGCCCGCCGTGACCCATTCGGACCCTGGCACGACCTCGTTTCGCACAAGGCCGTCTGTGTCGTAGTTTCGGCAGAACAACGAAGCGATCTTTTTCATGTCTCAATGTCTCCCATGGGGCTCCGCATGCCGCCCTCGGCGTGGCTCTCGAACGGTACGAACCGACCGCACGGGAAGTGACACACGTGCGTAGCGAGCGGGTCGGCCTTGAGCACGTCTTCCAAACACTGCTCGTAGAGGGCACAATCACGATCGCGGATGCGCGCCTCGATGGCCGGAGCCACGCGCTTGCTCTTGCTGCCGGTGCCGGTCTGCCGGCCCTGGTGGGCGCGCTGCTGGCGAGTAGAGCCGGACATCAGTCGTCCCTCGGTTCGTTGTAGTCGCGGACAGGAGCGGGGCCTTCCGGCTCTGTTTCTTCGTCCTCTGGCTCGTCGTTGGGCGGCGGTTCAATCCGGCATTGCGATCCGATGAACTCCAGCTCCACCTTTGCCGCCGCGCCGCTGCGGATCTTGGGGATCAGCACCTCGAGCACGTTGTCGCGTTTGTAGGCCGCTTCGCCGTAGTGGTAGTAGTCCTCGCGATAGAGTAGCAGGGTCGCATCGGCGAACTCCTCAAACGCTCCGGTCTCCTTCAAGTCCGACATCTGCGGGCGCTTGTCTTTGACGGTGCGCGCCTCGAGCGTCCGGCTCATCTGCGCCAACGCGAGCACGCACACGTTCTGCTCCTTGGCGATGTTCTTCAGGGTCTCGATGATGCCGTTGAGTTGCTCGCGGCGCGGTTGACGTTGGTTCGCGCCGTGCACGAGCAGGGTGTGATCGACGACGACGCAGAAGAGATCACCATCGTGCTCTTGCTTGTGCTCCACGACACGCCGCTCGATGTCGGTGTCGGTCAAGCCTACCGCCTCATCGAAGTGGAGCGGCAACCTAGCCAGGTCGGCTGCGGCCACTGTGAGCTTATCCCAGTGCTCTTTGAAGAGCTTGTCCTTCTTCATGCGCCACATGCCAACCTTGGCTCGGTTGAACAGCGCGCGAAGTACCTGTTCCTCGTTGAGCATCTCGATCGTGAAGTACAAAACCCGTTGCCCCGCCTCGGCGAACCGCAGCGCGAGGTTCAGCCCGACAACGCTCTTGCCCATGCCGGTGCGTCCGCCGATGACGTACATCTTCTTTCGGCAGAACCCATCTAGCGCATAGTCCAGCTTGCGATAGCCTGACTCCACGCCCGCCAGCCGTGCGCCGCGTTTCGTTCGCTCCTGCACGCCCGTGAAGGTCGACGCGATCACCTCCCTCACGCCAGCCTTGGTCTTTGGCTTCTTGCCGTTGACTCTCGGCTTTGCCTCCGCCACCGCTTCCGGGATCGCGCCAGCCAGTCGGTCGTAGAAGTCGTCGGGTGGTTCGTCGCACGCAGCAGCGTTGGCCCTGGCCGGCTTCGGTTGGTCCGCGCCCGGCTTCGGTGTGCTGAACTCGGCCTCGGCCCACCTCGCAGCATCGAGCGCGCTGCAATCGCGAAGCTCCATGATGCTGTCGATGTTGGTGCGAAAGCCGTTCTTGCCCATGCCCGAACACGACGCGTGCAAGCACTTCCAACCGCCGTCGATGAAGTCCACGCCGGAGTCGGCGCCGCAGTGAGGGCACTGCTTGATCTTCTTGCCGTCGTGATCGATTCCGAGCCGGTCGCCCACCATCTCCGGATCCAGGTCGTTGACGGCCTTCCACGGACCCGGATCGTTGTTGGAATACGCACCACGCGCCTGCCGCTTCGGCTGCTCGTCTGCTCCGAGAATCTGGTCAGCAAGCCCCATCACAGCGCCTCGATCGATACGCGGCGCACTTCGCTACGGCACGAGAAGTACGTCCCACGATGCGGCCGATCCTTGCAGTCGATGCCCTTGCGCTTGCGGGTGCCGAATGCCGGGCAAAGCCGCGCGGGGTTGCTGACGGCCGTGTCGACCTTGCATCGGTCCGTCCCGAACTTCTTCGCCATGGCCTTGAGAAATCGGTCGGTCTTGGCACGCGTGTCGGGCGCCGGGACAGTGGGCTGCAACGCGATGAAGAGCGAGTAGCCGTTGCCGGAGTCGCCACGCCCGATACAATCATCGCCGCCGAGTTCCTTGGCGAGGAATTGCTCGCACGCCAGACTCGCGTCGTAGGCGGCGCGCTTCTCAGGATCGGTTGAGCTGATGTCGCGCGGGCGCTGCGCATCGAAGTCGAGATAGACGGCCACGATCCGCGTCACATCGTTGTCGCTGGCGCGGCTCGCGAACGGCACCCAGCGGTTCTCTCCGATGCGCGCGTACAGGCCATCGTGCACGTGGTTGAACACCGTGTAGACGCCCGAGATATCCCCACGCGCATCGGCCTCACGCGAAAGCCGCACTTGGTCCGCTTCGCTGCGCGCGTAGGCCACGTGGACTTTCTTGCGCGAGTCGAACGCCGTGAGTTCCACGGTGGCGTCGGGCACCACGAGCATGAACCGACGGAACAGAGCGACGGTGACATCGAGCGAACCATTGTCGTCAAGCATCGGAACCTCCCATTGCCGCCTCAATGATCCCCTGGAGCCGCTCGGGGGTTGTTGGCTCCGGTCGCTCGCCGGGCGGATCTGGATCGTCCGGGTCGTCCTCGAACTCGATTCGCGGTTCGGGCTCGGGCACCATCGCTGCCAACGCGGCTTCTGCGGTGGCGATGTGACGATCCACCTTGTCGGCGTTGCCGAAGATGTTCTCTACTCCCGTGTACATGGCCCCCGCTGGGTTCTGCCCCATGTTCCACGGGGTCAACTTCGCGCCGTCAACAACCATGCAGAGCTGCTCGACCGTGTAGCCTTCGGCAAGCCGGGCGCTGACCTTGGCGATTCTTGGTTCGGTGGTCTTCGACTTCGGGGAGAGGATCCGTTGCCAGTACAACAGGACCGTTTTGGCTTGGTCGCGGACCGACACCCTTACCGGCGTGGTGGGTGGGTCGCCGGGCCCCTCCGATTTCCCCTCAACACGATCTCTGTTCTGTTCTTCAGGGACGGGTCGGGACGGGATCGGGACGGGAGCGAGATCCTGATCCTCGCAAGTGCGATCCGGTTGCGACGGCTTTGCGACGGCTTTGCGAGTCGCTTCCCATCGCTTTGCGTTGCCCGCAAGGCCAGCTTTGCTACGCTTCTCATGCAGTTCCGCGCGTGCCTCCGCAACGGCCGCAGCACTCGGATTCCACTGCAAAAAGTCGTGGATCTGCCACCCATCATCCCGACGCTCAACGAGCCCCACAGGCGACTTGGATCCTTTGGCCGCCTCAGCCTTCCTCCAGACCTTCTCGGGTGCGATCAGGGCCGCGATGTTGTCAGGAACGAAGCCGTCCGTGCCACGCTTTGAGGACCAAGCTCCGGCCCGACAGAGGGCTCCCCACGCCTCGTTGCCAGCCGCGACGACCTTCTCGTGGAAGTCGGAACCGTCATCCACCTTGAACCACGTCATTGCGCGGCGCCCTTCTTTGGATCGGTAGCCAGGAGAGGATCCTTCTTGATGAGAAGGTCGAGACCCCTCGCGCTGGCCTTCAGGATCGCCACGCAGACCCGAAGTGGTAGAGGGGTGTCGCTGACGCCCGAATTGCATTCGTCGCACATGGCTGCGAGGTTGGCGTCGTCGTTCAACTCGGCTTCCGTGAGCCCCATCGACAGTCCCACATCAACGCTCAGCATGTGCCCCGCGTGCAGGGGTTTATCCTTGGCGTGGCACAAAGCACACGCGTTGCCGTCGCGAAGTAGAATGCGCGCCCGTTGTTTCGTACCCACGCCGTTGTGTACAGTCATCACGCTGCGCACGGCCCGGCCCGTCTCTACGCGCGGGGCGTTGTATTGGAACTGGCCGCATGAGCAGAAAACGCAGTCCTGCGCGCCCCGTGTCTCGATCCTGCCAACAGCAGAACCACACGCTTTGCACGCGGCGCGCATTGTGTATGCTTCAGGTGCGATCATCATCGTTCGCCTCCCTCACGTTCATCCGCCCTCTGGTACTGCCCACACCCTGGCCTGCAGCCCCGCCACTCGGCCGCGAAGCCCCAACGAATCTGCGGGAACAAGGCCAGGTACCGACAAGCGTCGTAGTGGCTGCAGGATTGCCTGTCGCCTTCCAGGACCGGGAGGTTGGTGGGGTAGGGTTTCAAGCCCCCTCTCCCTTCACGCGCTTGCCCGTGCACTGGTAGGCAGTCGGCCTTATCTGCCGACACCCGAACGTCCCGCACACGAACCCGGTCGGCCCCGAGTGCTTCACCGTGAGCCCAGCGCCCCCGTTGGCGCGCAGATCGGGGTGCCGGCATCCAAACCCTACCCGGTGGTCGCAGTCGTCGCAGATGAGCCGCCAGCGCCCGGGCGCGCCATTCTGGACGCCTATCTCGATGTAGAGCCTGGGGTGGTCGCTGATCCGCCGCTCGCAGGGACCGTCCCGGCACGTGAGCAGGAACCGATCCTCCGGCTTGTCGTGCTCGTCGCACTGCTGCCAGAGGGTCAGCAGCACGGTCTCGCGCTCCTGGCCGCAGAGCTGGCAGTGCTGGAAGTCCACGAGCGCAAGGGCGGAGTCGGTAAGGCGGTTCATCGCGAGGCTCCGAGCAGGGAGAGTTGCGTCGCCTTCAGGCAGTGGGGCGAGAACCAGACTCGCTCTCGATACTGGTTGCCGTTGCGGCCGTGGCTGTAGCCGCCCCTCGCGACCCAGGGCACGCACTCCCAGGTCTCGGGCATTTCGTGTTCGCCCTCATAGCCGCACAGAGCAATCCGCAGGTTGGGGTTGTCGCCGTGCTCGAGCGCCCATTCCCGCACGGCGCCGGCTACCGTCATGGAGTCGGTCGCGTACAGGTCTGACTGCCTAGCGTCATCGCCATAAGGCGGGTCGAGCAGGATCCCGCAAGGCCTTCCGCCGTCGAAGTCCATGACCGACTTGCCAAGCACTCGCTTCCAGTCCCCGCAGCAGACACGGACACGTCGCAGGCGGGCCGCGAGCGCGTCGAACCAGTCGTAGATGTCCCCAACGCCCTCGACCTCGTGCGGGTGCCCTGTAGCGTCGAGATCCTTGTTGATGCCGCGCCCGCCGTTGCCGAGGTGGATCAGGCGGTGAGCCGTCGTGCGGTTGTTGCCCGCCATCTCAAGGCATCCGGATGCGGCTGCTCCCATGCGCGGGAGTTGCCGCCCAACCGTGCGCGCGTTGACCGACCTGCCCCCGCCCGACACTGGACGCTTCCTCACAACGTCGACAGCAACGGCGCCGCGGCCGATGTCCATGCTGGGGCGCTTGCGTTCGACCCGAGTACGCTCCGCGCACCACCCCCCGCCAATCCACTGCGACAATCCCCAAACCCAGCGACCGGCGCGCTCCGGGTCGCACCAGTCGGGGTCCGTCATCATGCGCTCGCGCGCCTCAGGAATCTGCTCCACAAGGCGGGTGTGGCGCGCGTGCAGGTCCACCTCGTTTACGGGCCAATCCGCAGTAGCAGCGACCGCTTCGGGGTCCTTCTGGATCGAGCGCCAGAAGTTGGACAGGTGCGCGTCAAGGTCGTTGACGGTCTCGATCTTCGGCTCGTGCGGGCGCATGAGCAGGACCGCAAGCGACCCGGCGAAGGGCTCGACGTAGTTGGGGACGTTGCCGAAGCGTTCCCAGATTATGGGCGCAGCGCGGGACTTGCCGCCATACCAGGGGAATGGGGCGCGCAGGGTCATGCCGCACCTCCGAACAAGCGCCCTTGCCCGTCGAGGCTGCCGCGCAGGGTGCCGCCAGCCATCCAGGTCTCGATTGTCAAACGCGCCTTCTCGGCCCATCGAGGATCAATGTCCACGCCGATTGCGCGGCGCCCGAGCATGAGCGCGGCCAGAAGCGTTGTGCCCTCGCCACAGAACGGGTCAAGTACGATGTCGTCCGGGTCGGTCCAGTACTTCATGACCGCGAGCATCAATTCCAGCGGCTTGCCCACGGGGTGTTCGATGCCCTCTGCGCGCCGCTGCGAGGGTCGGAGCGGATTGAATGCGAATGAGTCGTATCCACGCTTGCCGGCCTCCTTGATCGACATGGGGCCCCAGTACAGGATCGGCTCGTGGTGAGCGACGAACGGCGTGTGATTCATTCCTCGTGCCGTCAGGATCATCGGCTTGTGCCAGTTGATCGGGTACTGCGGCGGGCACGTAGACTCGCGAACGAAGCGAATCATCTTCGTAGCAGAGAAGAACGAGAACATGCGCTTGCCGACCCTGCAGCCCTCGGCGAGACGCGCGTCCAGCCACGGCAAATACTCCTCCCATGGCAGATTGTCGTTTGCGATGTCTTTGCCCAGGCAGTACGGAACGTCGGTGACGACGACTACGCTCTTGTCTGGGAGTCCTCGGAGTACTTCGAGGCAGTCGCCCTGCGCGACGACATAGGATCGCTTCCCGGAGAGCACGGCGAGGATGTCGGGGGTCACGCGATGGTCTCCCCGTCGTAGCTGAGCAGATACCACTTCGAGTTACGGTCTTGACGCGCAACGGGCAGACCGTCATCGCGCACGGCGCGCGCCAGCCGCTGTGACTCCATCGTGTTCGCCGCCTCGCCCAGCCCGACAAGGCCCGTGAGCCAACACCACTTCCCAGGAGCGTCCCCGCGGGGGACCTCGACGTGGTAGCGGCGCACGGTGTCGGCGGGAGTTCTCACAACCACCTCACTGCCCGCAGTTTGGCCAGGTTCTCGATGTCCGCATACATGGTGGTTCCGAGTGCCTCCCGGGCCGCCAGGGCGAGCTTGCGGGCCAGTTTGGAGTTCCGGTGCCCACCGGCAGAGCAGCCTCGCAGGATGTGCCGCAGGGGCCGGCGAAGCTCGAAGCGCATCAGGCTCTCTCGCACCGACTCCGGGCTGATGTAGGCGCAGGGCATCAGACTCTCCTCCTACTCAGCTCAGCCTTCACGCGCGCGAGCAACGAGAGTCGCGGCCTGCGCATCGGACAGCGTGAGACGTGGACGCGCTTGGGGTCGCGCACCGCGACATGAAGCCCGCGAACGACCGGCTCCGACATGGGGGCAACCTGCAGCAGCCTCGAACGGCTCATCGCTTCGGCGTGCGCGACAGCCTTGCGCAGCGACAGCCCGATCGGTCGGACCGGCACGAAGACGGGCTCGATCCTGCCGTGCGTTGGGTCGCCGTAGTGGCTTTCGCCGCAGATGGGACAGCGGTGGGGGAAGAGTGCGATCACGCCGCCTGCTCCTTCGCGTCCCACCGCCACACATCAAAGCCCGGTGGCCTGCCGTACACGCTCAGCATGAGATCCTTCGGGTAGGAGTTCTTGCCGTCGAACGACAGCCGCGGCGACAGCCCGAGCACGAGCGCCTTGCCGTGCACATGCTCCGCGAACCAGCACGAGCCGATCGACGCGGGGGTAAGCAGGAAGATGCGGCGGCCCTCGCCTGGCCCCGTTCGGGTCTCTGCGCACTTGCGTGCCCATGGCCCGATGTCTCCGAACGGCGGATTGAGCCACAGGTTGCCTTGCAGCGCGGTCCAGTTCTGCTTGAGTGAGTCTTGCTCGATGTCGAAGTGCTGCGCCGCCTTCGTGTTGTCTGAGTCCGCGGCTAGGTCCCACGCGAGCGGCCCGAACCGCTCGACCACCGCGTCAATGAACGGCCACGGTGTGCCATAGTCCTGCTTGCTGCGCCCCGGTTTCTGGATTGGCTCGCTCATGGCTCCCGGTACTCCACAGGAATGTTGAACTCGGCCGCCATCTCGATCTCGCCCGCAACGCCCACGGACTCCTCCCAGCCCGCGAGCTTGAGCACAACCATGCGGTCACAGCGCTTGAGCGTGTCGCGGTTGTACGCCTGCCAGAATGCGAAGTCGGTCGGCAGGTCGTGTGCGATTGCGACCGGGTGGCAGTGCACGATCGGCGAGATCACGTGCTCGCCCGCTCGCAGCATCTTCGCTACGGCCTCGCATGCGAGCCGGAACCTGGCGGCGCGCACGAGGGCCTCTGGATGGCTGTATGGGCTCGAAAGGTAAATCACGCCCTCACCTCGATCTTCGGCAGCGGCACGAGGATCTGATCGATGATGGCGATCTTCTCCGCGTAGGTGAGCTGGCCGGCCTTGATCTCCGGGACCTTCCAGGGCTCCGGAGGCATCAACACCTCGACCTTGCGAAAGAATCTCATTCTTCCTCCAACGCCTCAGCAAGGGCCCAACGGCGCGGGGGAAGGCCTGCTGGAAGCCAACCCCCGCGACGAGCGAAGGTCACGCTTGCCCTTCGATGACCAGCACACCAGCATCCGCGCCTACGCGCCTGACCATCTCGGCCATCACCTCGCGCTTTGCCGCGTCGGTCTGCGCGAGCGAGTAGGACCACGTGATCGACGGGCCAGACTTCCGATACCGCAGGCGCGCGACGAACAGATACCCGGGCCCGCCCTTGTAGATCGGGATCCCCACCAGGAAGGCGCCCGGGACCGTGAGCGGCTTGCCGTCCTGATCGGTGTGCGTGGACTCGAACACGAGTTGGGCTTCGCCGCTCTGCAGGTTGCGCGCTTCGGTGACGCGGCTCGATTCATGGATGGTGAGGCTACGGGCGAGACCACGGATCACGCTGGGCGCCGCAGCCTTGACCCCAAGCGCATCGAGGATCGCCTTCGTGCTCGGAGGCATCGGCGCCGCGGGGTCGATCATGTCGAGCGCGCGATCTTCGAGGTGCTGCGCGAACTCGGACATTGAGAGCGCTTCACCATCGTGTTCGGTCCACGCCTTCCACTGCTCGGACAGCTCCGGCGCGTACACGACGCGATGGTCGCGGAAGCCTGCCTTGCCGTCCGTGTTGGGCAGATGGTCGTTGATGACGGCGGTCAGCCGGGGCGCGTCGCCGTCGTCGCAATAGACCACGGTGGAATCGGAGCGGTGTCGGTTGACCATCGCCAGGAAGGCATCGATGGACGCCACGTTGATGACGCCCACCCTGCGCATGGGCGCTGGCAGGCGAGCATCGAGCGCGCTCTGCACCTCGGCCCTCGCCATGCCCACGGGCACCAGCAGCACGGGCGCAACGGTCTTGGTCTCCGGGTCGGTCACGTTGATGACCACGGGTGCGAGTGCGCTCTTGATGGCGAGCGCGGCCACATCGTTAGCTTCGGACATGTCAGCCTCCTACGACCTCGCCCGTGGCGGGATCATGCAATGGCGCCGCTTCGACAGCGCGGAATGGCAGTTGGGGTTGCTTGGGGTTGGTGCGCGACAGGCCGTTGCCCTTGCGGCTCACGAAGAAGCAGTCGCCGCCCAGCAGGGGCTTGGGCTGCTTGACCACGGTCTCGCCATCGACCGTGACCAGGCCGCGGTTGTCGACCGCGAGGTTGAGCTTGAGCGTGATCGAACCCTTGCCGGTCCCGCTCGTCGTGAGAGCGTGGGAATGCAGGTATGCGATCAGCTCGGTCAGTTGGCGCGAAGCCTCGTCGCGCAACCGGCCCTCGGAAAGCTCATTCAAGAACACCGCGAAATCATGAATCGACTGTTCTTTCTCTGCCACTGTGTCCTCCTATCCGGCCTCTCGGCCTACCTCGTCACCGTTCTGCCGCGCGAGACTTCGGGTGTGGGGCCACCGCCCGGCGGCACCTTGGGGTTCTTCAGCGGGCTGTCGAGCAGGTCGAGCGAGCCCTCATCGAAGCACAACGAATCGACGGGCTTGCCGTCCTTCATCTCCTGCGCCTGCACGCTGTAGCGCAGACAGCCATACATCCACCGCGTCTGTGCAATGATGATCCCAGTGTAGCCCGTGACCTTGTCCTTGACTCGCGCGCCCAACGGGTACTTGAACTCCACTTCGTTCTTCATCGTCTCTCCTCGGCCTCTCGGCCTATGCCTCAGTTCTCGCCCTCGCCACCCCGTTGGCTCTTCGCATCGCCCGCGCCTTGCACCGCGCGATTGCTGCCTTGCGCCGCTCCTCATGCCGCGAGGTTGTGTGCTGCATCACCATGCGCCACCGGGGCCGCTTGGTGGGACTGCGATCTACGTGTACGCCGTGCTCACCCATGGCTCCCCCTCTCGCTCACGAGCTTGTCCAGCAGGGCCCGCGTCTCTCGGTTCGTCACCTCGCCGATCGTGTGCCAGCGACCGTCGGCCTTGAAGGTGGCATCGGCCGGCGCGTTCTCTGCGATGGCCAGCGCGACCTTCGCCTCGGGCTTGAATGAGTCCAGCCGGACGAACTTCGCGTAGGCCCACACGTACGGGTACAGATCACAATTCGCCATCAAGAACCTCCCTTGCGCTCCTGTTCGAGCAGCGCGTTCAGGTCTCCTTCGAGTTGATCGAGCTGGTCGCGCGCGTGTTGGATCTCGCGCCGGATCGCCCGGCGCTCCTGCTTGTCGACAACCCCGTCTCCTGCGAGCGCCTGCGTGACCTCGGCCGACACGTGCCCGAGCTCCTGCAGCGCCTGGCAGACGCGCTCGGGCAGGGGGCGCGCGATGTGGCGGTCGGTCGCGCACAGCACCGCGAGCCCGCGCGCAATGGCTTCGAGCACAGCAGGGCGCGCTCTGCCGATCCGCACCAGGTGCAGCAGCGAGGGTGCATTCAGCCCGATACACCATCCGCTTGCCTTGCCCTTGCTTACGCCCGCTGCCTCTCCGAGGCCGTCCTGAGTGCAGGTCGCCGAGGCAAGCGCATCGCGGATCACCTGAGCAGACGTGCGCAGGTCCGGGTGGACAGTAGACAGGATCCCTTCGGAGGGATCTCGCTTGGTCGAGTGGTCGCTGTCATGCTGTTGTTCATGACTCATGGCTCACACCCCCTGCGAGATGCTGACGTGCGTGACGATCAGCGGGCTGCTGGCGCAGCTCGGGCAGAGCCACGCTTCACCAACGCGAACCCAGTCGTTGTCCGGCAGCGCGACGGCCAGGTTGGGCCCCCTCGCACCGGCGCCGCAGGCCACGCACTCGACCTGCTCGACCACAACGGCGAGATCCGGATCGTCTTTCGGCACGCCTGCGTTCTCAGCCATCGTCTCGACCTCCCAACAGCCAACCCCAAGCAATCGAGCGCCCGCTGCACGTCAGCCGCGCAGGGTCCCCACGGCCACGAGCTCGCCCGCGTTCGCCAGCGCCATCAGGCAGTGCTCTGCGAGCTGCCGCTTGCGCCATGCGAGCATCAGGATCTCGATGAGGGTCATGATGCGACCCTGGCTCTTGCGCATGTTCTCGCCCACGATCCGATCGAAGATCGTGATCGCGTTCGCGACGACAACGCGCGCGTCGGTCCCCTGCACCTCAAGCGGCCAGGTCCCGCTCTTGAGCACCCGGAACGTGCTGGACGCCCACATGATGTTGCCCTCGTCGATGCTCTGCACGGCGACGGCCTGGATCGTCACCCGGCCCGACACGGGACCGCCGGTCGGGTCAGCGAGTGTGATCGCGCCTCCGCCGTTGCCCGCGAGCGCGCCCGTCGCGAGCAGCGTTCCCCACGCGGCCGTGCTGTAGAGCGAGACCGTGGCGTTGCCGGCCGGGATCGTGATCGTGAAGTAGGCCTTCGCGGTCCCGATCAAGGTGAGGTTGGACAGCTGCACCGCGCCGGGGCCGCTCATGCGGGCCGCGACGTTGCTGGTCTCGTAGCGGCGCGGGATGCCGAGCGCGTACTCGGCCTCGGTGGGGGCGCGGCTCGCCATGTCCTTCACGCCGTCGAGCATGATCGTGTACGTGCTGCCCGACTTGGTGATCGTCGTGAGCGGCAGCCGGGGCAGCGAGATGGTGATGGGGTCCATCACCTACGCCGCTTCCTTGCGAGCCGCCGCGGCTTTCCCCCACAGTTCGGGTCGGATGTCCGGATACACGCGGGCGATCTCCATCGCCCATTGGATCGTCGGGATCGTCACGCCGCGAATCCAGCGCGTCACCATCCCGGCTCCGCATCCAATCCGCTTGGCCGCCTCAGTCTGCGCGCCCCGCTTGTCACCCACGGCACGCCCCAGCATCCTCGATGCCTTGCTGGCTATGCCCACCACGGTTCCTGTTCTGGTGTGTTTCACAAACGCGAAGGTAATGCATGATTGCATCGAATGCAAGCGCCGATGCAAAGTTGCCTTGCGATTCCTGCAATCCAACGCCGAAACCGATGCTTGCGCGCGGTGGTGTAGGCGTGCACCATCCGCACATGGGCAAAACCCCGATCACCGTCGAGCAGCGCAAGAAGGCCGTCGAGATCGGCAAGCGTGTGGTCGCGCTCCTCAAGGCGAAAGGGATCCGGGTCAATGAGGCTGACAGAAAGATGGGTCGAGCAGGGCAGACGCAAACCACGCGGATCGCGAGAGGCACCAAGATCAGCGTCGATGCTCAGGTCTGGATCGACCTGGCTCGGATTTGCGAAGTGACCATCGACGAGATCCTCATCGGAACGCCACCGAAGGTCCCGGTG
>Ga0265297_10007359_pt1 | contig 15302 bp, 15 predicted proteins | sample Munlanlwell13791_FD_192502 | JGI IMG/M metagenome (GOLD analysis project Ga0265297, IMG submission 192502) | Leachate microbial communities from a municipal landfill in Southern Ontario, Canada - Leachate well 137-91 | ecosystem: Engineered > Solid waste > Landfill > Unclassified | place... | reverse complement strand
GCATGGTAATACCCATGGCTGCCGCAGCTATCAGGATCAGGTCCGGCCATATCTCCAGGGCTACCGGCAGGCTGTCGATATAATATATATCCTGCGGTAATTTAATAAACTGGTATTTCTTTAACAGCGCGCACAACGAAAGCCCGCCCACAGTTCCTAAAATGGTGCCGCTTAAGCCTATCAACAGCCCCTGATAAGTGAATATTTTTCTGATATTGGCTGAAGACATCCCCAGGGCCCTTAATATACCGATATCCTTGGTCTTTTCTACGACCATCACGATGAGTGTGCTGATAATATTGAACGCAGCCACTAAAATGATCAGGGTGAGGATAATAAACATCGTCAATTTCTCTAATTTTAGGGCGGCAAAAAAGTTCTGGTTCGCCTCGGTCCATGTCTTTAAGATATAGTTAAAGCCCAGCGCCTTGCTTAGGTCCTCTCTTACTTTGTCGGCAAGATAAAGATTATCAAGTTTTATAGCGATAGCGCTGATCTGATTGTTCATCCCCAGGATCTCTTGAGCCGTCTTAAGGTTTACAAAGGCCAGGTTCATATCGTAATCATACATCCCGGAACTGAAGATCCCCACTACCTTCAGATTATACTGCTTGCCTGAAGGCGAATAGATCAGGAAATTGGAATCCAGCCTTACGCCAAGATAAAAAGCCAGCTCCTTACCTATGACGACTCCTGCCTGATCCAGATTATTAATACTGCCGCGGATAAGATAGTTATTTATCTTGGTAACGCTTGCTTCCTGCGACGGCTCTATGCCTTTGATACCCACGGCAAAAAAGCGGTTTCCCTCTTTTGCCAAAACCTGGCCCTGCACATAAGGGCTTAACCCCACCACATGCGGCGATGATTTAATCTTGCCGGCTAATCCAGCGTATTCCTCGTTACTGACCCCCTTAAAACTAGAAACCGTGATATGCGCGTAATTACCTACTATCTTATCGCGCAGGTCCTTATCAAAACCGCTCATCACGGCAAGCACTATGATGAGCGCCGCTACACCGATCGCTACTCCCAAAACGGAAATAACGCTGATCAGGGAGATAAATTTTTCTTTTCTTTTCGTAACCAGATAACGCCAGCTTATAAATAGTTCGGTGCGCATTATTGTCCGGGCCGTAATAAAGGAAATAAGATTACGTCTCTGATGGAAGCCTGGTTAGTCAATAACATGACCAGCCTGTCTATGCCGATACCCAGGCCGCCGGCAGGAGGCATTCCGTGCTCAAGGGCCGTTATATACTCCTCATCTACGTTCTTTTTTTCATCCGCGTCCAATTCCTTGATCTCTTCCTGAAAGCGCCGGCGCTGCTCTATGGGGTCGTTTAACTCCGAATAGGCATTGCCGATTTCTAATCCCGATACATATAATTCAAATCTCTCGGAGATCAAAGGGTTATCTTTTTTGTTCTTGGCCAGAGGGCAAAGGCTTGCGAAATAATCCGTCACAAAAACAGGGTTTACCTGCAAACCCTCTTCCAGGATATCCTCGATAATTTTGGCTACCTGCGAACGGCTAAGGCGCCCCTTATCTTTGGCAAAACCCTTGTCCTGCAATTTCTTAAGCATAACTGCCGCTTCATCGCTAGGCTCAATGCCGAATTTATCTTTGACGAGGTCAGCAAAAGACAACCTCTGCCACGGAGGGCTCAAGTCTATCTCTTTATCCTGATAAACAAATTTAGTCCCCCCGAAAATTTCTTTAGCTACTGAAATAATCAGCTCCTCGGCCAGGGACATCATCCCTTTGTAATCAGAGTAAGCGGCATAAACCTCAAGCATGGTGAATTCCGGATTATGCCGCGTGGAAACGCCCTCGTTACGGAAAGACCTGTTTATCTCATAAACCTTCTCTAATCCGCCCACTAAAAGCTGTTTCAGGTATAATTCCGGGGCGATGCGAAGGAATAGATCAAAATCATATTCATTATGATGCGTCTTAAAGGGCCTGCCGGCGGCACCTCCCGCGATGTTGTGCATCATCGGGGTTTCTACTTCTAAGAAACCTTTTGTATCCAAGAATTTTCTAATCGCCTTAATGATGCGCGAACGCGCCAAAAATACCTTTTTTGCTTCGTCATTAGCCACTAAATCCAGGTAACGCTGCCTTAAACGTAATTCCACATCTTTTAAGCCGTGCCATTTTTCCGGAAGCGACCTGATAGCTTTGGATAAAAATACAAACTCTTCTACTTTTACCGTGGGTTCGCCGGTCCTCGTCTTAAAAAGCTCTCCCTTAACCCCCAGGAAATCCGCGATATCCAGGTCATCTAACAGTTTAAACTTTTCCTCTCCCACAATATCCGCCTTAAAATAAAGCTGGATCTTGCTAGTGGCGTCTTTTAAGTCCAAAAACAGGGCTTTGCCGTGCTGGCGCTTAGCCATTACTCTGCCGCAAAGGCTGACTTTTTTGGCCTCTTGGAAATTATCCAACTCCAGCTGAATATCAGAATGCGCAAAGGAATCCTGCGGATAAGGAGTGATGCCTTTGGCTTTCAAAGCCTCAAGTTTGGCTATCCTTTGTTGTATGATCTCATTTAGCTCCATAGTTTTCTAATTATATAGTAGAATTAGGGTTATGTCAATTAAAGAAAACAAAAGACCCGCTATTGCTAGCGGGTCTTTTAAGTTTTACGCAAGTTAAGATTATACCTTATACTCGGAGAGCCTTTTGATGCGTTTGAGCATATTGGGATGGGTGCTTAAGGCCTCTAATAGCCTATCGCCGAACTTCAAGCGCACGTTTTTGTTTCTTATGGCCAACAGTTCCCGGGAATCCAGAGTACCGCTCTTATCCAGATCAAGTTCGCTTAAATCCCTGAGCTCATGCATGGCCTGCGAAGGATCATTGACAAAAAACGCCTTCAGCCCCTCCACCTGTTTCAAGGCCTCTTTATTCATTCTCGCCGAGCCATACACTAATTTATAAAGGCTGGATGCCAGGCTCGACGGAGAATTACCCAAAGCCACGGAGCCTTTATCCGCGAAATACTCTCTGATACGGGAGGCATAAAGAACCAAAAGATTAGTAACAAAATAGAATATAAATGCCACTAGGCCAATAAGAGCGGTATTGCCGCTAGACCGGTCATTTCTGCTGCGGCCAAAGAATAAGAATTGCCAGGCAATGCGGTATAGAATCATAGGAATTACGGACAGAAGCGTGATAGTCAAAACATCGCGGTTTTTCAGGTGGCTTAATTCATGCCCCAACACGGCTTTTAGCTCATTCTTGTCAAGCAGCTTTAAGATCCCTTCGGTAACGCAAACCCGGCCGTCCCTGATGCTTCTGCCAAAGGCAAAGGCATTAGGTATGGCAATATGAGCAATGCCGATTCTGGGAGTGGGAATATTGGCCCTGCCCGCCAGGTCAGAAACCATGGCAAAAAGCTCAGGATAATCTTCTTTCCTGGCGTATTTTACCTGCATAGTCCACTCTACGATCTTGGGGCCTAAGAGATACTGAATGAACATCATGCCTAAGGAGATCCCCAGGTAAAAATAAAAATTACCCATCCCCAGATATGAGCCGATCATGACGATGACCGCGTAAATGATGGCGAAAAGCACGCTCACCAACAGCCACATCCTTAATTTCAGCATGAACATCTCGTCCTACCTCCCGCTTTTAAGGCCAGGTATTGAGGTTGTTTATTTTTGTACCTCTGCTTTAATTATAAAGGTAATTAAAGGGTTGTCAAGGTCATCCGTATTTACAAAGACGAATTGTTTTATCGGCCCAGAGTAACCTTTACTGTTAAATTTAACGTCAATAGTAGTGCTGTCGCCGGGCGCAAGCGCTTTTTTACTAACCTCTGAAGCAGTACAACCGCAAGAGGTAGATACGCTTTTGATATTTATGGTCTTTGCGCCTTCATTTCTTAAGGTAAACCCGTGCCTTACCACCTCACCATGTTTGACCTTGCCGAAATCCCAAGTTTCTTTAGCCCCGGCTTCCAAGTTTGCATGCGAGTGCGCCGGCTTACTTTGTTCGCAATAACCCGGGACGAAAAAAAACAATATTGCTATGAATACAAGTATTACCTTCATCAAGCCCTCCAGATTAAAAATAACCCTAAAATAAAAAACATGACTGCCATTAATATTTTTATCAAACCCATATGTTTCTTCATGAAGCCTGCGAACTGCCCTGAGGTGACCCCAAACATCGCCAATAGAAATACCCCGAACAACGGCAGGATAAATAAAAAATTATATAATAAAAGGTAGCCGAATGCCTCTAGCTTATAGGACGTAGTCTTAAAAATAAAGGTTATCGTCGGAAGATAGAGCTGCCCCGTACAAACAGCCTCAAGCAGCGAAACCAAAAAGGCAGTGATAAAGGCGCTTACGATTAATTTTGAAAGCTGCGTTTTCTGTTGAGGCCCTTCTTTTGCCTTACGATAATGAGAGCCGATTATTTTATGTATCCGGTTTTTTATTGTTTTGGGAAGTTGTAAGACCAGGCCCTCGGTATCCTTTGTGCGCCTGAACTTAAAGAAATCATACAGGGCCAAAAAACCTAAGATAACACTAAAGACGCCGATTGAAAGGTTTATTGTCCTGCTTACCATCCAAAAACCCTGCATGCGGTAAAGAAAATTGAAAATACCCAGGCCGATTAATAAATACGTAAGAAATACGGTAAAGATAAAAACACTTCCGATAACAATAAGCTCTTTTTTCTTATACCCTTGCAGGGCAAGGAAGGAAATAAAAAAGACGATCACTGTAAAGGCGCAAGGGTTAAATCCATCCTCGAGGCCCGCGGCAATAATACCCGCCATTTTGAACTGCTTAAAGAAGTTCTCTAGATCTATTCGCCCGGCCTTCTCTTCCCGGTAAGGTTGCTGCATATGCGCCAGGATAAACTGCCTTAAGGAATTTTTGATATCCTGTTTGCCGTTTAAGAAATTACCTTGAAAGAAAAAAACCGGAAGAGCAAGTTCCAGGTCCGGCCGGTATTTTTCTTTTAAGGAAAGCATGTATTTGTAATTTTCTATATCCGTGATATCGCGGTATTCAAATTCAACCCTGCCCTTAAATTCACGCTCCATTTCAGGCAGGATATCTTTTTTAGCCTGGATACACTCATGGCAGGATGGGGAATGAAAAACGACTAGCCTGGGGTTTGATGAGGCATAGGCCTGGCTGCACGCGAAATACAGGAAGAATGCCAAGAAATAAACTGCCCTTTTTATCATATCCCCGCGAACATTACAAATGCCCCGGTGAGGGCAATAACTAAACCCGCGAAGGCGTGAGAATACCTTTCGGCTACGTTGCTCTTGATCAATTGAATACCCATTAACGCTAAGAGGCTTTGTGCCAACATCATGATGATCGTGACAATGGAAAAAGTGATACTCACAACCATGACACCCGGCCATCCGTAATTGTAACCCAGGAACACTAAAGGCACCAACGGCTCGCAGGGGCCCAAAATAATGATGGCAAACATAGTCCAGAGCGCGATAGTGCGTGCCTTTAGCTTTTCCTCGTCTATAGGATGGTGCCTCTGGTCTCTTGCCTTCTTTATCCCCCAAAGCATATAAGCTATGCCAAAGCCTATTAACAACCAAAGGGCGATCTCTCCGCGATGCCCCTCTATACCTTTAAGCTTAGACAAACTAAAACCCAATGCTATGCCGATAACGCTAAAAACAATTGAAATCCCTACATGCCCAAGCCCGGAAATAAAAGTCACCCAGAGCAATTTCATATTGGACCATTTCTGCGCCTTGCCGATAGCCGCGAAAGGCATCCAGTGGTCCGGTGCCAAGGCATGCAAAAAAGCAATGGATACGGTTGAAATTGCTAAAACCCAAAGAGAACTATTCATCTTTCACCTCTTATACCTTTATAATTTGTTGAACAAACTGAACTTCCCCGCACCCAAAATGATCAATAAAAGGCAGGCGCCCATGATAAGAAGATTATACTCAAAACCACCGCCTTGCAGGAAAAAACCTTTGGTAAGGTGTACTTTTAAAGTCGCCACTATGATCAGGATCAATATAAATGCCGCAGCACCCCTTGTAAAGATTCCTACCAATAAGAGCAGCCCGCCGATTAATTCTGTATAAGCCGCGATATATGCCCAAAATAATGCCGGCTTGAAACCTAATCCGGAGAGCATTTCGGAAAATCCCGTTACTCCCGGGCCGCCAAAAAGGCCGAATGCTTTTTGCAACCCATGGCCTATGAATATCGCGCCCAAACACAGCCTTAAGATTAACAGTGCCCAATTCATCTCTTACCTCCTGTTATTAACCCCTGTAGTATGCCCTTTTTGTTCCTTAAACCCCGCGAGCGGTAGATACACATTATAAAATGAAAAATCGTAGGAAGCAACCCTTTCATGTTTATAAATAAAATACGGCCGCAGGAGCGGTTATTGGCCATAGGAATAATATAACCTAAATCCAGGGGCCTATATTTAACTAAATTCCTCCCTTTAATGCTGTTCATGATATTCCTGGCGGCTATCTCGCCTTGGACAATAGCAAACTGCACTGCCATTCTTAAATAAATATTTTTGCGCGCGAAATATGCCGCGTCACCCGCTACGAAACAACTATCATTTATCTTTAAATATTCATCGACCTTGATGCGCCCCTGAGGATTCTTTTCTAATTTAAGATCCTGGATGAAAGTGCCGGTCTTTACCCCTGCTGCCCAAACCACTAAGGCATTTTCAAAGGCCCTTCCTCTGGAAGCATAAACCATGTTTTCTTCTATCCTCTCAATTGAGGTGTCCGTCAATACCTCAATATTTAAATATTTAAGGTTGCCCGCCACATAATCTTTCATCCATTGCGCAAGGGGCCCTAAAATCTGCGGGGCGCGCTCAATTATAACAATAGCGGCCTCTTTTTTATTTTTACGCGAAAAAAGGCGCAAATTTGTAGCTACTTCTATTCCCGTATAACCTCCCCCCGCGATAATATAGGTGCTGAATATTTTTGCTTTTAAAACACCTCTCAAACGGCTGGCATCAGCGGCACCATCCATCTTAAAAGCATTCTGCCTGATATTCTCATTACTGTAAAAGTTAGTTTCGCTTCCGGAAGCGATCAACAGATAATCATAACCGATTACAGCGGTTTTCATGACAGCTTCTTTTTTCTCAAAATTAACGGCGGATATTTCATCATGAATAAATTTTATTTTCATTCTTTTAGCGGCATCAGCTATAGGATAAGCCAGAAATCCGGGATCAATCCCCCTGCCCAGGCAATCAGGGAGAGTAGGAAGAAAATCGCTGGTGGCCTTTCTATCCACCAAAGTAATATCAAGCTCCAGGCCTGATTTAGAAAAGACCCTGGCACTAGATAAGCCGGCAAAACCTCCTCCTACAATCAATATCTTTTTCATATGATCATATCCAAAATAAGGATTATCCCCACTATCGTATGTACGGCTATGGTCAGACGGGATGAATCCATGAGTTTCATTTTATCGGCGTAATGCTTACGTAAGATACCCGCGGCTTTTACAGCCGGCACTAAACCTAAGAAAGCAAAAAGCGAAACAGGCCCTAATATCCCAAGCCCAAAACCGAAAAGTATAGAAATAAATCCGCAGGCTACTATCAAATAATACAAGAGAAATGACTTGCGCGGCCCAAGGAACCCCACCCAGGTAAACTTACCAGCTTTTTTGTCTTCGGGGAAATCCGGTATCTCATTAGCGAATAGTATAGCGGTAGTAAAAAATCCAAAAGGCAAAGACAGGATGAAGCTCTTTATGTCGGGGAAGGCCCCGGTTTGGATAAAATAGCCTCCCATTACCGGGGCAGGGCCGAAGAGCAGGAAAATCACTACCTCTCCCATTCGATGGTAAGAAAATTGAATCGGCCTTGTGGAATATGACCAGCCTAAGAAGATAATAAAGGAATAATAAATTATAACGGAGAAGTTATGCAAAATAAGCGCCAGCCAAATTACCGAAATACAGGAAATAGCGACAAAGAATATCGCTAGTTCCAGATAGAAATTTTCCGTAAATATCTTTTCCTGGATCAGCTTTGAACCGCCGAAAAATTGGTAAAACCTTTTATCCTGAAAATCCGCCCCGCTTTTAGAATCCGCGTAATCATTGATAAGATTAGCGCTTAAATGCGTGAAAAGTGCCGCGGCTAACCCTAAGAAAAAACCCATCAGCGCAAACCCTTCTTTAGCAGCTAAAGAGCCGAAGATAAATGGCAAGATACTGGCTGTGGCAAACGGCAACCTCAGCGCGCGCACGAGGTTAGGGGCGAATTTTTTCGTTTGTTTTTGCATAGATAATATGTTAGCATAATCCCATGTTAAAGAAAATAAAAAATAAAGTCGAAAAAGAGCTAAAGGCCTACATCGGCCAAAGCGTAAATAGATCCTACGGCATCAACTATATTTCTCCCCTGCTCTACCGCTCGATCAAAGATTTTGCTTCCCGGACCGGCAAAAGAGTGCGCCCCACGCTTTTTGTAATCGGCTACCTTGGCTTTGCCAAAAAAGAAGCTCCTGGATTATACAAAAGCGCTATCGCCCTGGAACTCTTCCATGACTTCATGCTTATACATGACGACATCATCGATAAATCCGAAACCCGCAGGGGTAAACCGGCAATGCACGCCATGCTGAATAAGTGGTTACGCGGGCATAAAGACGCGAAATTCAACGGGCAAGACCTGGCCATTGTCATAGGGGACATATTATACGCCATGGCAATTGACGCCTTTCTCTCGGTCAAAGAAAATATGCGCCACAAGGAAGCGGCGCTGAAAAAACTGATCGAGGCGGGAGTATATACCGGAAGCGGAGAATTTATCGAGCTTATTTATGGGTTGAAAAATATTGATAAGATCGCGCGAAAAGATATCTTTAGGGTTTATGATCTAAAGACCGCCAATTATACCTTTGCCTCGCCCCTAGGCATGGGTGCTATTCTTGCCGGAGCGGGCACCAAAGAGATAAAGACTCTCGCAGGCTACGGGACATATCTTGGCAGGGCATTCCAGATAAAAGATGATATTTTGGGGACCTTCGGGCAGGAAAATAAAATCGGAAAATCAAATCTCACTGATTTGCAGGAAGGAAAGCGCACGATTCTCATTTGGCAGGCCTATCAGAAAGCAAGCCAAAAAGACAAAACAACAATCAAGAAACTACTCTCTAAGAAATATGTTTCCCGCGCAGATTTATCGCTCGTTCGCGAGGTAATCATTCGCTCCGGGGCTTTAGAATACGCCAAAAAAGAAGTAGCAAGATTAATATCCAAAGCAGAAAGGTTGCTAGGGAAATCCCGCATGCACCCATCTTATAAAAATCTGCTTGATGTTTATACCCGGGAATTATTGAATTTGTAAAAAAAATGAAAATAAACCTGGCTAAATCAAGAGGATTTTGTTTTGGGGTAAAGCGGGCCCTGGATATCGCGATTCAAACAGCCGGCTCTACGCCTGGCGCTTATATGCTAGGGGATATCGTGCACAATGATGATGTAGTAAATTCCGTAAAGAAATTGGGCATTAAGAAGATTTCCCGCCTCTTAAGCGGAAAAGACAAAATCCTGCTTATCCGCGCGCACGGCTCCTGCCGCAGAATAATCGAGAAGGCAAAAAAATTAGGATATAAAATTGTGGACGCTACTTGCCCGATGGTAAAAGAAATACATAAAATTGCCAAAGAAATGGAAGACAAAGGCTGCCGGATCATCGTTATAGGAGATAGAAAACATGATGAGGTACATAGCATAGTTGGGCAGTTAAAAGGCAAGGCAATAGTTATTGATAGCATAAAAAACATGCCTTTAGAGAAAATCAAGAAAATAGATAAGGCTTGCGTCGTAGTCCAATCCACTCAGAATTTAGAAAAAGTTCTAAAAATAGTTGCGGTCCTGAAGCGAAACATTAAAGACTTGAAATTCTTCAATACTATTTGCCTGCCGACACGGACAAAACAAGAAGAAATAAAAACCATGCCCAGAGAAAATGACGTAATGATTATTATCGGCTCAAAGCAAAGCGCTAATACGAGAAGATTATTCGAGATCTCTAAAACATTGAATAAGCACAGCTACTGGGTGAGTTCTAAAGACGAGATAAAATCAAACTGGTTTAAAGACGCAAAAAGCGCCGGTATCACTGCCGGCGCCTCTACTCCCGACTCCACTACTCAAGACGTAGTAAAACACATCAAACAAATAACTTCTATTTAGGCTTGGGTTTTCTTCTGCAACCGCAAGTAGCGCACATTTTTACCTCCTTTTCTTTATTTTACTACCGCCTGAAAGCTATGCAAGATAAATTTGTGCTTTTTGCGCCTGACGTATGGTATAATCTATCATAACAAAAACGGAGGTAAATATGAAAAAGGCAATTATCAGTTTCATGGTCCTCTTAGGCGCTAGCAGCCTTGCGTTTTGCGCCCAAGAAGATACACCGGAATACACGGAAGGCATCAATTTCTCTAATCCGCGGGAAAACACAACCCCCTCTCCGTACATGCTTGGCCCTTCGGGCGCCAATATGCAATCCGAGATGTCAAGATTGAAAAATACTATAACTGCCGACCCCCAGATCATGCAAATCGTTACCGGTCTTATGACTGACCCGCAGTTTCAGGAGATAATGCAAGACCCTCAGATCGTCAATGCGGCAAAGTCAGGGGATATCCAAACGCTGATGTCTAACCCAAAATTCATGAGTGTAGTGAATAACCCTAAAATCGGCGAGATCAATAATAGGATACGCAAACAAGAACAGAGATAAAACGGGGTATTTATCAGCCTTTACCTAAAATAAAGTTGATCAAATTTCCTAAGACAAACACCGCAATCAGCGCTAAAGAATAACCGCTAAAGCGCAAAAACGCCTTTTTCTTCGGTTTCAAAATCAAACCCGCCATTACGATTATCGTCATCAGTATCACTATAAAATAAGGTAAAATATTCTGCCCTGATATAGCTGAAAAAATCGGCGCCTTTCTATAGAACACGTCATTGAGGAAAATGATCGCCATATTAAACATATTGGACCCGAGCATATTCGCAACCGCCATTTCTTTCGCGCCTAAACGAAGGGCGGCGATGGAAACAGTTATCTCAGGCATGGTAGTAGCAAACCCCAGGAATAAACTTCCTACGAAATTCTGCTCTAAATTTAAAACTCTAGCCAAATCCGCTCCGATGTAAGCAAGCCAGATACCGGTCCCCGCGATTATAGCCGCGTAAACAGCATAAAGTACACCGGCTTTTTTTAAAGAAATGTGGTGATATTTAGCCAATATCTTCTCTTCTTTCTCCGTTTCTTCCATGAACTTGCGCTGCTTACTTTCAAACTTGAATATTGTTCTTACCGAAATTAAATAAGAGATCAATATCAATATGCTATAAATACTGATGTTGGCAAAACTAAAATGCGGCAGCCTGGAACTTAGGAGAATACCTAAGAGCGCTACTGATAGCGGGATCAAACTCAGGCCGGCGGTTAATAACTGCCCCGGAGAAACTACGCTTAACAACGGAGAACCTTTATGCAAAAAGTCTAATATGGCTATATTCACGAGATTATATGTATTTGCCCCGACGAGGTTGCCTACTGTTAAGTCAGGTGCATTGACAAAAACCGTGCTTCCTACGCCGGTAAAAATCTCCGGCAGGCTGGTTGCAACCGCGACTAATATAACACCAACCCAAAGCCCTCCCAAACCGGTTTTTTCCGCGATAATATCTCCGTATTTGGCTACCCGTTTACCGGCAAAAAATATAATTCCCGCGCAAATAAAAAATTCTAACCAAAGCAGCATCATAATAAACTCCTGTTGCAAACCTTCAGTTAATAAATTAATGCAAATTGACCACGTCTTCCGGGTAATACAACGAAAGAAATAATAACATGTAATCCCTTAAATGCCGAGTAATCAAGAAATTATTTTTTATATGCTCCCGCCCATTCTCTCCGAGTTTCCTGGCATATTCCGGGCTGCTTAACAACTGCTTTAACGCGAAACTCGCTCCTTCAACAGAATGGCATAATAATCCTGAATATTTATGTTTTATCTGCAAAGGTATCCCCCCCACGTTTGAAGCTACGACAGGCTTTGCCTTCAATAAAGCCTCGGCGACTGTTAAACCAAACCCCTCTTTGAGAGACTTTTGAATGATCACATCTGACGCCCTTTGCAACGCATTGACCTCTATATCATTATGGGGCAATAATAGTATATGGATATCTTTATCAACCTCGGCTTTACTCTTTACCTCTTCAAGGACATTGAGCCCTTCCGGGTCATCTTCCGCGGTCCCGCCGGCCAATATCAGTTGGCAATTAATATATTTTTTCACCTGTAAATATGCTTCGATCACGCCTACCGGGTCTTTTAAACGGTCAAAACGGGATATCTGGGTAATAATCGGCTTGTCTTTTTCAATGCCGTATTTATTCAATACCGCGTCTATTGCTTCTTGCGGCAGCTCTTTATTCTTATCGCTCAAAGGGTCAATTGAGGGAGGGATCAAGAATTGCCTGATAGGCAATTTTCTGGAAAAGGCAGGGGCGGAAAAAACCGCGGAATCGTATTGTACGATAAAATCCATGAGGAACCCCCAGACTCTTTCGTCAGGGTTAGAGACATCGACATGGCAGCGCCAGAGCCACTTATTAGCGGCTTTCTTTTCTACCAGGGCTATCGGCTGCGGATCATGGATAAAAACTATATCTCCGTAGGTATCGACATTCGCGATATTATCCCGGCTTGTTTCCATAAATATCTCAAAATCCCTTTGGATGATCTCTTCTTGCCTGCCGTGCAAGGCGTTGTGGAACTTCTTTGTCACATCAAAAAATTGCCCCCCCCCTTTTATAACGTCCCACTTCGTATCCACGCCTAATTCCCTAAGCAATGGGACCATGCGGTTTAATATCTCAGCAACCCCTCCTCCCACTGGAGTAGAATTTATATGCTGGACAACCTTGCCTTTTAATCTTTCGCCGAGCAACCTCAGGTCATCAATGATTGACTGGCCTACCAAGGGGATATATTCTTCTATTTTCGCCATTTTATGAGGAAATCCTTTTTTCGACCAAGCGGATAATCTTCTTCCTTAAATCTTCTAAGGTACTCGTATAGGGGTCAAAACCCGCGATATTAGCTGCTAATTTTTTTTCTCCCAAAGAATTCTCCAGCCAGAAAGAAAAGTCATTAGTAGGTTTTTCAAGCCTCAGGCGCGCTTCAAAAATATGGAAATAAATCGAATCTATAGTGATCTTCTTTAGGACCTGGACAAAATCTTTTAAATCATATGCCACATAATTTGTCGGAAGAATAAAACTTACCGACTTGATAAAATGGAATTCTTCCCCGGAACGGGCGAATTTCATTTTAGCCAAAGGGTTGTTTTCTAAATAATTCTCGATGGTAGAGGCGATTTCTTCCCTGAGATCACGGATAGTTGAGTATTGCACGGTGTCAATACTGGCCAATCTTTCTCCAAGCTCATCTTCTCCAAGGATATCCGTTACCCAGTAAGCAAAGTCATTAGGAGGCTCGGGAGAAAGATACTGGTGCTGCTGCAGGAACCTATGGGTATGGTGATAAATACTGGAGCCGGGGACTTCTTTGATAAGAGCCAGAAATTGGCCTAGAGTAGTGGCTCGCAGCCCGGTCAGCTCAGACAAATGCAGCCTCGTGCAAAACTTAAACGGCTCTTTGATCTTATCTAATCCTGGCATGGTCAGTTATGCTTTAAATCCGATATTAAACGCAATAATTTAGTTACTTCCTCTGGATCCTTTAAATAATAATCCGCTTGTGAATCTTGGGGTTCTCCGACAAACACCGTTATTCCTTTGCTTTTTAAAGCCCTAAATGCATCCTCATCGGTTGCATCGTCTCCAATGTAAACCGGTAAAACCTGCTCTTCTCCCGCAGCAAACTGCTGCCTTGCCATGAGCCACAAGGCGATTTTTCCCTTATCCCATTGTAAGGGCAGCTTTATTTCATAAACCTTCTTGCCGGAATCAACCTTAATTTTATCCCTTATCGCATATGGCCTCACAACTTCTTGAATAATCTTCTCAAACACAGGCAAATCTTTTTCGCCAACCCGCCGATAGTGTATGCTTAAAGTAAACCCTTTATCTTCGATCAAGACGCCCTTGATACCTGATAGCTTCTCCTGTAATTCCTTAACGATATTTTTAATAACCGCTTTCATTTCCAGAGAAACCTGGGTTTGCGATTTGATCTTCGGGCCTTCAAGTTCCAGGCCGTGATTTCCGGAATAAATAATATTCTTTATGCCTATCATTTTCTTTATATCCTGCAATGACCTGCCGCTTATAATGCCTAATTTACAATAAAAGCTCCTGGATAATTTCTGCAACAATTCTTTTGTCTCCTTAGGAATAACTGCCTTACCGGGAGTTTCCATGATCTTTACTAAAGTCCCATCGTAATCTAACAAAAGTAAAATAAATTTATGGCTCAATAATTCTTTTAGCTTTTTAAGCCGCGAAAATAAATATTCCATAATTTAGGCCTTTTTTAAAGCCGTTAACTCCGTGATGATGTTACCGGCCCAACGATAGACATTGTTTTCCGCGACTATCTTGCGCATATTTTTCATGCGCTTTTTCCTCTCTTCAAGAGGCATCTCTACCGCGAATTTTATCGCGTCGGCAAACTCTTCTATCGCATAAGGGTTTATTGGAACCGCGTCTGTCAATTCCCTGGCAGCGCCCGTAAAACGGCTCAAGATCAATACGCCGTTAGAGTCGCTCTTTGATGCCACATATTCTTTAGCCACCAGATTCATCCCGTCATGCAAAGAGCTGACGACGCAAATATCGGCAAGCAGGTAATACGGCTTTATTTCTTCGGGAGAAAAATGCCTTTTCAAATAGATTATCGGCTTCCATAACCCGTCTGAATATTTCCAGTTCTTTTTCTCTACAAGTTCATCGATCTCCCCTATTAGATCGTGATAACGCTTTATATGGGTCCGGCTGGGAGCGGCTAGCTGAATAAACACAAACTTATCTTTATATTGCGGATTTTTCTCCAGGAACCTATCAATAGCCATAATCCGCTCAAGGATGCCTTTAGTATAGTCGATCCTATCCACTCCAAGCGCGACTATTTTACCATCTAATTGGAATTCCTTACGAATGTTTTCTGCCTGGGCAAGGTCGTCTTGAGATATTTTCGCGTTAACGTATCCGTCAACGCTGATCGGGAAATCCATAACATATGTCTCATTTTTACCTCTGACAACGCTGAATTTCTCCGTATCCACAC
>Ga0265297_10007358_pt1 | contig 15302 bp, 17 predicted proteins | sample Munlanlwell13791_FD_192502 | JGI IMG/M metagenome (GOLD analysis project Ga0265297, IMG submission 192502) | Leachate microbial communities from a municipal landfill in Southern Ontario, Canada - Leachate well 137-91 | ecosystem: Engineered > Solid waste > Landfill > Unclassified | place... | reverse complement strand
AGTGAATGGCTGAGTCCTGCGGATGGCGTACTGGTGGCCGCCGGCGATCGTTGTGCGCGTGACCGTGAAGCCGCTCTGCGCCGCCTCGCCGGTCCAAGCCGTCTCCCCGTCGATGGCGATCACCTCGGCAGCCGCGCTCACCCCGGCAATGTCCGCGGTGGTGTAGCTCAGCTCCGGGGTCGTGGAGATCGAGTCGGTGCCGTCGGCCGGCGTGGGCGTGATCGTCGGGCCGGCGTCGTCGTACCCCTCGGTGAGGAGTCGCGCGTAGTGCGCCGTCGCCGACGAGTTGTACCAGCCACAGAACCCAATACGATTCGCGCTCCACGTTCGGCCGTACTTGGACTTGCTCTGGTCACCGGTGTCATAGGCGGTAATCCATCCCGTCGGATTCTGCAGGTCATCGACGGAGTTGACGTTCTTTTTCCACTGGCACAGGTAGTGGAAGTGACCCGCGCCCGTGTCGAAGCGATCCGCCTCGGTGATTCGCAGTGCGATAGGCAGGTCGGCGTCATCCCACACCCACGCGTCATAGACGGTCACGCCGCGCAGCTGGACCGACAACCGCCGCTTGCCGCCGAACACATAGCGGCACACGTAGACATGCAGCGACTCGGTGCAATCGTCGGTGTCATCGCCCGGTCCGTCCCCCCACAGAATCAGCGATAGCCGCGGGCCGTAGGGAGCATCCGATCCCGCTGTCGACGTAATGACCGCGCTCCAGCGTCGGAGCAGTCCTCCACCGTCCTGTACCGCCTCGTAGGCTATAGGGCAGTTCGGGCCCCACGCTATGTCGCCGAAGTAGGTGAACGACAGATCGCCCGCAGCCTCGACGATCGTGGCCGCGCCAGGGTTGAAGATGGCGAGCGGATCGAAGGCTCCGTCAAACGCGTTGTCGCGGATGACAGTCCAGCCGGCCATGCTACGCCGCCACTTCCTTGCAGAGCTCGAGCGTCAGATTCCAGAGTCCGTTGTACGACTCCAGATAGCGCTTGGCCCAGTCCTCAAACTTGCCGACCTTCTCGCCGCAGTAGCGCGCGGCCTTCACGTCGCTCGACGTGTTGAGCGTCCGATCTGGGTAGCAGCGGATGCCGCGGCCCTTGTGGATCACGTCCTCCCAGAACTGCTGGAACGGCTGCCAGACCGACGTGGGCGTGATGATCGCGTCAGCCTCGGGCAGGAGCGTGTAGCGGTACTTGCCGCCGTAGAGCAGCTCGCCCTCAACGGAGTGAGTTGCGCCCGTCGGAGCCCGCACGCCGATCGTGGTGCTCTCCTCGCCCCACCAGCGGGACAGGTCCGTCGGGTACTCGGTGAGCCCATCACTTGGCCGCCAGACGTAGCGCGGCTGATTGGTGCCGGTGTAGCTCGCGGCCCCGCTCTGCGTGCCGGTGAGGCCGAGGAGTGCTTGCAGTGCGGTGTCTGTCCAGGTGATCGTTGCCGCTGCGCCGCCCGTCGCGATCGTGACCAGGCCGGTAGACTGCGAGTAGGTGCAGGTTGCCGACGGATAGGGGTTGCCGGTGATGGCGCGGATCTGCGCCTGCATGTGCTCGAGGAACTGAGCGGTGCTCTCGCTGGTCCAGCCGCACAGGTAGTAGTAGCCATTGGTCAGCGTGACCGCGTAGCCGCCGATCGAGAACGAATCGAGGCTGGTCCCGACGTAGAACTCGCCGAGATACTGCTGCAGGGTGTCGGCCATAGCTACGCCGCGAGGAGCTTCTTCGTCCGGGTCTGCGTGTACGGGATCGCGCCGAGGTCGTCACGGCCGCCCATGTAGTTGTTGACAACGATCTCGATCGTGCGGTTGCTCTCGCTCTTGCCGTAGCTCGGGCGGTAGGAGTCGCCGGTCGGACTGGAGTAGCCTCCGGCAGCGCCGGATCCGCTCGGCGCAGTCGCAGCGCTGATCGCCAGCCCGGCAGCCCCGGCAACGCCTGCGATGATGCCGAACGTGCCGGCGCTGGAGAAATGCAACATGGCCCCCGGGTAGTTCATGATAGCCAGGGCCGCTATCCCCTCGGCAGTCTCAAAGAGGGCCCGAACCGTCGCCTGTTGGGCCACTCCCAAGAGTGTCGACTTCGTCATATCCGCCATCGCAGCGCCGAAGCCCTTGCTACCCTGGATTGCAGCGTCAGCCGCCCCCCACATGGCGCCGCCTATGTCCGCCATCGCCCCGACCACGGTTCCCTTGGCCTCACGCGCCAGATCGCGATACGACTCGGCTAGCGCCTTGTGCTTCTCGATCTTCTTGTCCAGGTCGGTCAGATACTTCTCGCTGGCTCGGTGCTCCCTCTCTGCGGCGCGCGCTGCATCGTCTCTCTTCTCTCCGGCCTGCACCTCATCAAGGCGCTCTTGCAACCGGATGATGTCCTCGAGCGCCTTCTCCTGCTCTCGGAGTTTCTCAACCTGAGCGTCTAGCCGACCACCGTACTCCTCTCCGATCTTCTTGGTCTTCTTCTTGGAGCCTGTAGGAACGTTCCAGTCCGGGATATCATCGCTCTCGGTAATGGGAATTCCACCGATGGTGATGCTTCCCGCATAGCTCGTCTTGCGCTTGCGCTCCTCGGCGTTGTACTTGGCCACCCAGTCATAGGTACTCTGCAGTGCAGCGTCGCGCTCGGCGGTCTGCGCCTTGTCCTTGGCTGCCTTGGTTGCCAACTCAATCTGCTTCTGCACGTCGCCGATACCGGCGTTCTTGAGCGCCTGCCAGAGGCCGACGCCCTTGGCGAGCTCCTTGTTCACGTTCCCGAGCTGGAACGTCATGCCGTTGAGGAACGACTGCACCGGCTCCGACTGCAGGATTGCGTCTCCGACGCGGCCCTTGAAGTCCTTCCACGAACTGCCGAGCTGCTCGACCTTCTCCTTGGTGTTCTCCGCCGTGATGTTGGTCGAGCCGAACTGCACCTCCAGCGTGTGCAGCGCGTCCTTGATGTCCTGCGTCTTGTCGCCGGTCTCGACGAATGTGATCCCGAGCTCGCGCATAAGCTTTGAGATGCCGCGGCCGCCGACGAGGTGGTCGGCCATCGACTTGAACGAGCCGCCGAGGTCCTCGTTGTTGATGCGCGCGTGGATCACTGCCGCCTTTCCGGCCGCCTCTATCTCCGAGGTCGTCGCCTTGACGGAGCTGGACAGAAGCTTCTCGCGCATGCCGGCGAGCTCGACGGACTCACCGAGGCCGCCAACGGCCTCCTTCAGCCGCGACACCTCGGCCTCGTTGCCGCGGACGTCCTCCCCCCACTCCATCCCGCGCTCCAGGGAGTCGGCGATCTGCTCCTTGACGAACGAAAACGCTGCGCCGGCCAAGTTCATCACGCCGGTTGCCTTGATGAAGGACTCCGTGAGCGAGCCGTTGGCGAGCGCGACCTTGGTTGTTGCGCCGACGGCGGCGTCGGTGGCCTTGGCCGTCTTGCCGGTCCACATCTCATACTGCTGCGTGGTCCCGACGAGCTTTCCGGTGGCTCGATCGAGCTCCTCGCGGACAGTCTGTAGATCCTTCTCGTGGCGCTGCTGCTGGCGGATCAGCTTGGCGCAGTCCTGGATGGACTTCTCGAACTGCGACGAGTCGAGGAGCATCTTCTGTATGGTGGTCTCGGTCTGACCACCTATGAGGGTTGATGCGGCCACGTCAGTTCTTGATGTCTATCCGGTAGGTGAGCGAGTCGCGAACCTCGCCGGTGTCGACCATGATCGGGTTGCTGATGGTTCCTTTGCGGACCTTGGCCTTGCGCGTGTTAGGCTCCAGGCCCTTCATGGCTCCAGACTTGGACACGCCAGCAGCGATGTGCAACCGATAGAGCCTGATCATCTTCGCGCCTATATCGTTGGCCAGCCGCGCGAACCCGCCGGCAGCGTTAACCGCGCCGGTTCTGAATGCTGCCGCGATCATCTTGCGAATGTCGCGGCGCTCGTCGGTGGACAGAAACGTTGGCTCCCTTTTGTAGAGGTAGCGCTGTATCGCGAGGATCTTGTAGTTCTCGTTGCCGCTCCGCTTCGGCCCCGCGTTGCACAGAGTGGTGATGATGGCAACGCCGATCCCCTTGGCGCGCGACTCCACCCGCTTGAGCATCTCGCCGGTCCGGCTCTCCAGCTTTGCCGACCAGAAACTCATCACGCACCGCTCGGTTCCTGCCGCCTCTTGCTCGCCATTTGCGCCGCCTCCCACGCTTCGTGCTCGGCCTCGGCAACGCGGAGGCAGTCGAGGAGTGGCGCCTCAATCTGCTGCACCGGGCCCATCGCCCCGCGCTTGTAGTCCCGGAGCCAGGCGAGCACCTCGCCCACATCGGGGCTCAGCAGGTACCAGCGCGGGCAGGTGCGATTCCACGGCGCCTCTGTGGCTCCGTCAGTGTACGGCGTCCGCGCCTTGCCCTCGTGACTCGGCCCGCTCGCGCTCTCCGTCCACGGAATCCCCGAGGAGCATCCGCACCCGAAGAGCGGACGACACCGCGGCGGGCACTCCCGGCAGTCGCGCGGGAACGGAGCTACCCGGCGTTTGCCGTCTGCTCCGTCGACGATCCAGACTCCCCAGCTGGCCTGGCGGAGCCCTTGGACAAAGGGTGTTGGGCCTCGCTGACGTGGTTGATCATGCGGTAGAGCGCGAGCTTGTCCTCATCGGTGATCTGGCAGCGGAGATACCACTCCTCGCTGGCCATCTCTCCGACGCGCCCGCCGCGGTCCGCGCGGTCCGGCTGCTCGGCTTCCTTGTCCACCCCGTCGACGCCGCGCACCTGGTAGTTCTCGATCCGCACCAGACCACAGCGAATGAACCAGGCGACGCGCTCTTGAATGGGCGAGCTTGGCGCGGCAAGCTTCTGCCCGGAGGTCAGCGGCGCGATCGTGAACCACGTGGGGCGCTCTCCCGGAAGCATGACCAGCTTGCTCTCGTCGAAGAGCGCATCCCAGTAGTCTTTGACCTTGGTCGCCTTCGTGTCGACGGCGCTGTCAGCCAGGAGTTGAATGCCCTCCGAGGCGGAACTCTCCCACGGAACGAGCAGCACCACGCGGCGCGGCCCGGTGACTTGGCGTCCTCTCATTGCGTCTCCCTAGAACCAGTGAGCGCTGAAGGCGCTCGAGTAGCAGTTGTCCGGGGTGCTTCCCACCGTCGGCTCTGCGCCCCAGAATTCAAGGCCCAGCCCGGAGCAGTTATTGATCGACTTGCGGACCGGCTTGCTCTTGAGCCGAGCGCGCGGGATCGTGATCGCGACGCAGGCCTGAGCGGTGTTGCCGAACTGCCAGAGCATCTGCTTATCCGTCGCCGGGAAGTCGGCGTGGAGGCCGTAGTCCAGATCGATGTAGACCGTGATCGACCCCGACACCTTGCCGCCCACGCGCTTGCACGCGCCCATGCGGTTCTCGTAGTTCGCGTCGGCCTTGTAGACGAACTGCAGCCCTGGATCGATCGACCAGTCGGCGGACTCCACCGCGGCGCGCGTGGTGCTCCCCCAGTCGCCCATGAAGAACCCGCCGAGCGCGCGCGAGGTCGGGGCCTGGCCGCTACCGTTCGGCGCCGTCGACGGCTCGAGTTGGTCGCGATCGGCGGCGGGAACCTCTTGCCACTGCGGAACCGTCAGCGCGAGGTCCATCGATGGCTCCTCGCCAGCGCCGAGACCCGAGAACTTCACCGGCCCCATGCACCGCAGGCACTGGAACTGATCCTCCGCGTGGTAGCCGATGCCGAGGAGGTCCAGGTAGCTCTGCGTGGCGGTCGGGTCGAGGTAAACCGTGTGCGAGTTGACGACCACATCATCATGCGCCGGGGCCGCGGAGAGCGCCATCTCCAGCGTCAGAGACGTGGTCGTCGGGCAGGTCGCCACGCGGCGCACCTCTCCGTTCACGAGCACGGCCATCCCCGGCGAGAGACCGTGATCGGCTTCGCTCGTCCAGCCGGTTGCCGACGGGGCCGGGCTCGCGGCGACCACGTGCGTCTTGACCGTCGGGGAGGCCAGGCCGCCGAAGAATGCGGAGAGCAGCGTCGCCTCGAAGGGCGCGGTCGTGTCGGCACTGCCCATGCCGAGCGGAATAGAGATCGGGAGCTCGCTCGCGCTGAGTCCCTCCTTGGCCGCCGGAGCCTCGTGCATGCGCCGGGTGAGCACCTTGGACTCGATGCCCTGGTGCACGAGCTTGCTCACGTCGATCGCGGTGATGGGGAGCACGTAGGCCGTGCCCGCCGCCCATGCCGCGTTGCTCGCCGCCACGTAGGTCTTGTTGGCCGTGGTGCCGATGAGTGCTCGTAGCTCTCGGATCCTGTCAGGCATTCTCTACCTCGCGGGCGCGCACCTGGAACGGCATGCGCAGCACGATGTTGCTTTCGGTCTCGACGATCTCGTACTCGTCGTCCACGTTCTCTCGTGACAGCATGATCGAGTCGGTCGTGTGCGTGGCGTCGTAGCCCACCCAACCCCCTGGCCGGCGCAGCTCGGTGGTGATGTCGTGGCGGTCCTGCAGGATCACCTCATGGCGCGCGTCGGGCTTCAGCGTCTTGTCGTAGTAGACCTCGACGGTGAAGAGATGAATCCCGCGCCGCGCGTGGAAGTTGGTCGGCTCGCCGCCGGTGCTGCCGCGAAGCAGTGCCACCTCGAAGCCGCGCGAGGTGCCCGGGGCCTGACCGGGAGTCACGCCATTCAGGTGCACGAACTTCTGGCGCAGAGCCCCGCGCGTGCATGTGGGCGTGAGGCTCTGTATCCGCCAGACGAAATTCTGCCAGACGCGGTGGAGGGTGGTGGCCATGGGCTGCTACCGACGGAGAATCACCGATCGCATGGAGACCTTTTCGGCCGCCTGCACCACGCCGTCCTGATTCTCGTCGCGCGGGGTGATCTCCACGACGCGCTCCACCTCGCGCTGCGTGAGCGACTCGTAGCGCTCGTACAGCCGCGTGCCCTCGTCGGTCGCCTGCGGCTGGTAGTGCAGCATGAGAGCCGCCATGGCCGTCGCGGAGACAAACTCGCTCGAGGCGGGGAAGACGCGGATTCGCCGGCCAAGAACGCCGATGCGCTCGAGCACCTCATCATGCGCGAGATCGAGTAGCCGCTCGGTGTCCACTCCGGGCGTGAGGATCTCGTAGAGCATCGGCTGCCGATCGATCACGTCCTGGATCGAACAGTGGCGCTTGAGCGGATACTTGGTGCACTCGAGCGCGGTCCACTCGGTTACGCCGTCGATCGTCCACTTGACCCGTCCGTCGAAGAACAGCGTTGCGGCTGCGGTCGACGCAACGGAGTAGGTGACCTGCGTGCCCTGCACCGTTGCGCCGCTGACGTGGTCCTTGAGCAGCGGGCGGCGGAGGCTGACGGCGAGGGTCGCGAGCTTGTACGCCAGCACCGACTCGGGGTCATCCTGGATCCAGAACACCTTGCCGGCCGCGATGCCCGTGGCAGCCGCGACGGCGATGGACGTGGCCCCGCGCGCCGCGGCGCTGCTCAGCGTCGTGTTGATCGTGCTGACGGTGCCGCTGGCCGACGAGACGATCGCCGCTCCCTCTCCGGTGTAGATGTCGAGGGTGACCGTCGTCGGGCGCGTGAGTAGGTCAATCGAGACCGTGCCGCCGACGTTCTGCGTGATATGCTGGGGAAGACTCACTGGCGGCTACTCTCGGAACGCGTCGTTGATGGTGTAGACGTGTCGGCCGTGGTGGCCGATCACGGGCTTGGTGTCGAGGAGGCAGGGGAAACCAAGCCGATTCGCCCGCACGCAGAAAGCCCAGTCCTCGGTCATGAAGGTTCCGTCAGGCCCCTTCATCTGCATGAAGGGCATGGGGCCGTTCCTCGTCTGCACCTCGTCGAGGGCGGAGACAGCGGCCACGGCAGCACGCGGCGCACAGAGGACAGCGCCAGCGACCCACTTGGCCTTGACCACGTGGTCTTGTCCGATCCACTCGAGGGGGAATTCCTCGAGCACGGCCGACGCCAGCCCCTTGCCGAAGGCTCTCTTGGGCACGGCCGGGCCAACGACTGCTTGCCGCTCGTGGACGGTTTGCGCGAGGCGCTCCAGGTCGCCCACGTTCCAGATGATGTCGTGGTCGATCATGATGAGCACGTCGCACTTACCGGCGAGGAACTTTGCCGCGATGTTCGCCCGCGTCCGGCCGAGGTCGGCGTCGTCCCAGCTGCAGATATACTCGACCTGTCGGCCCTTCATCTGCAGCAGGTCCCGCACCAGACACTGATGGGTTGTCGGCTCGACGCCCGAATAGGCGAAGAGGCCGATCGCGATCCCGGGCTCAGGCATTGGCGGCCCTGCGGCGGCGGGGCGACTCGCCGTCGGCGCTTACGCCAGACTTCACTTCCTCGCACCGCCACATCCGCGACTGCGCCGTCGTGCGCTTGACCTTGCGGCAGTTGGCGCCGCAGAAGCGCAGCACGCGCCATGCTTCGGGAAGCTTCATCTCTAGCACGCCATCAGAAGGGAACGGAACCTCGGCGGTCTCGGCGCTGTACATGGCGACCGAGCCGCGTCGCCGGTACGCTCGCCCGCTCATCCTGGCCGACCGCTTGAAGTAGACCGACGGCGCGTTGTTGATCGACTTGAGCTTGACCATGTAGTCGGCGAGCTCCGACGGGACATCTTGCCCCTGCATCATTGTCCCGTCCTCGCGCGACTCGTGGCCGAGCAAGATCTGTCCGCAAATCTCGGCCGTCCTCGGCTCCTGGTTCATGAGGTCGGTGACGGACAGCGTCCCCGCCTCCGCCATGGCGACCATCTCGTCGGTCAGGTAGTCGCGCAGCTCCCACTCGTTCTTGTAGTTCGCGACCCCAGCAAACAGCGTCGGCGCTCGGTACTGAGCCATCTGTCTCCTCGTCTGGTTCTTGGCCCCCGGTCGAGGCTGCAACAGTCGCGGCCGGGGAAGATTGGTAGTGCGTGCTGATGCTAGTAGGCGTCGCCGATCGCCATGAAAGCGACGGCGACGGCGGCGAGGTTGGTGGAGCTGTTCTCGTCGGCGGCGGTCGAGATCTTGATCGCCCAGAGCTTGCCTCCCGACGCGGTCCCGCCGTCGTGGTAGACGTGGTACGTGGTGTTGCCAGGGTTGAGGGTCACGTGCGGGGTGTCGGTGCTCTTGATGTAGGCGGAGAGATCCATCACCTCGCCGCTTCCGGCGTAGGAGTTGTCGAACGTGGCGAGTCCGGAGACCAGGCGCTGTCCGCTCGGGAGGATCGTTACCTTCACATCGCTGAGGGTGATGGCCATGGTGTCTTGTCCTTTCCGCGCGACTAGGCGGTCACGCCGGTGAGCTTGCCGTGGAGCTTCGGATTCCAGACCACGAACGCGATCGCCATCGAGAGCTGATACACGTTGGCGTCGCCGCTGCGACCCTGGAAATCGACGGTGAAGGGTCGGGTCTCGACGAGTGCGCAGTCGGCCGGGTCGAAGAGAACGATGACCGTGTCGGTCATGTCGCCGATTCCGGTGACAGGCATCCCGTTCCACGTGGGCGCCAGACTCGACGGGGCCTGATCCTGCGGGCCGGCAGCCTTGATGAACGGCATCCCGCCGAGGTTGTAGACGTTGGTGACCTGGTTCCAGGGGCAAAGCACCATCTTCGGGTTGCCGCCCTTGTCGTTGTCGTGGATCGCCTCGTTGAGATCCTGTAGGCCGGAGAAGGAGAGGACCGCATTGTGCGCCGTCTCGGTGCTCTCCCAGTATGCCGCCGATCCGCGCGCGATCCCGGCGTAGGTCGAGCCAGCATCGATCGCGAGCTCGAGGCCGTAGGTCCCGCCAAGGAAGGACGTGGTGAAGAGATCCGCCATGTCGTTCGCCGCCGAGGAGATCTCCATGTCGATCCCGTTGGCGTAGTTGGACTGCATGGCGTCCTTTGCGTGGCCGGTGACCTCGACCATCGCGCGGATGTAGGTCGGCGCGACCTGCGCCAAACCGTACCCCTGCCCGCCGCTGTTCGGCGTGCCCTGACCCTCGGTAAAGATCTCCACGGAGGTGTTGCCGCTCTTGTGGACGATCCAGTTGACGTAGCGCCCGCCCTGCTGCGTCTGCCGACGGAACAGCGGAGCGAACTGGTTGTTGATGTAGACGGCGTCAGTGACGGCGGCCTGATACTGCTCCTTGATCAGGACTGCGCCCTGAGTCGCCCCACCTGCGGTGAAAGCCATGGCTCATCTCTCCTCGATCGAGGAGCGCTAGAGAATCCCCTTGGCGAGACCTTCGGCCAGGGCAGACACCCTGACTCCCTGGTCGCGCGTGTTCGGCGGCTCCGCCGTCCGCTGCGACGGGCGGCTGCCAGCTCCTCCCGCCGGCGCGGATGACCGCACTCTGTCGGGATCGGCAAGGTGATCCTTTACCGCATCCTCGAGCGTCTTGGTTGTGGGTTTCCCGTTCGCATCGAGGATCACCGGCTCGCCGGCCTCGGAGAATGAAAGGCGCCGCTCGATGTCCAGCCAGACGTAATCTGGCTGGAGAGCGTTGAGCGCCGAGGCGTGTTTCAGCGTCTCGACTTGCGCGCGGTACGTGAGGTGCGACTTGCGCTCGCTCCCATATCGCGTCTCGAAGTCGGACGCCTTGCCCTCGGCATCTTTGATGCGCCCTTCGAGCTGGCCCGTCGCGTGGGCTACTCCCTCCTCAAACCCGCGCGCGCGCGCCCGCTCCATCCGCTCTTTGATCCCCTTTCTTTTCAGCTCGCTTACCGCGCCAGCTTGCGGAGTCGGCGTTACGGCCGCCGGTGCCGGTGTTCCCTCGCTCATGTTCTCCTTGCTCCGTCGAAATAGAGCGTCGCCTTTCCGCGGTCGCACTTGCGACGATGCTTCATGCGGTCGAGGCGATCAGCTCTTGAATCGCTCGAGAAACGCGGCAGGTCGTGACAGGCCATGCCGCTCTTGTGCTTGTCCACGACGATGTCCCCGCCCTGACTCTCTGGCAGCTGCGTCTCTGCGCTGAGCTCGCCAAGCTTGACCTGCCCCGAGAAGTCGACGCCATCCCAGTCGTGATAGCGGTAGCGCTTGCCACACCCTCCGTTGCAGATCGTGACGTGCTTCTCTGCTCCGCAGTCTCGGCAGTCGAGGTATGCGGTCGTGGCGGATCCGTCCATCAACGCTTCAGACCGTCGGCCGCAGCGCGTGCACTCCACGTCTTTGAGGACCATCAGGGCCGATCCGATCGCTCCATTGCGCCAGAGAACGAGCTCCCCGGCGGCGGCGCCGCGGGCTCCGACTTCTCCTTGGCCGCCTCGCTGTCGATCTGCGCCATGACTTTGCCGATTGTTTCCTTGGTCTCTCCGTGCTCGGCGAGAATCTTGGTCACGATCGGCTTGACCAGCGCGGCGACGGCAAGCGCCGGAAGCGCCTTGGCCTGAGCCAGCTGCACCACATCGTTGATCTGCGACGCGATCGCGCGGAGATCGAAGTTGCGCGCATAGCTCGCGCGCTTGGGCTCGCCGATGTCGTCCCACTGGTTCGCGTGCCGGTGCGTTGCCTCGTCGTACTCCTCGACGGAGGCGGCCCACGCGCTCATCATGTTGCGCTTGTCCTCGGACTCGGCGCTGATGGCCGCCGCCCCGCGCTCCTCCAGCGAGCGCTCGCCGGACCGGCTGGCGCCCGAGGTGAAGCGGAATGCAAAGACCTGCTCAATGAGCCGCGCCCATCCATCGCGCGCGTGCGTCGGATCGGGGGAGAGCCAACTCGGAGAACCGCCAGCGCTCGCGTCATAGGAGAACGCCCGCATCGGCCCCCATGCCAGCGGACCAACCTGCTTGTCGCCCGCCTCGGGGATCGCAAGAACGGGGAAGCCGCAGTAGCGTTCGAGGGTGTCCTGCTCGCTGTACTTGTTGAACAGCCTTCGGTCTCCGTCGAGAACATCGGAGAACGGTGACTCGCACTCCATCGATCGAGACCGCGAGGTATAGAGCGTCGCGATCGGCACCTCTCCAACTGGGTGTTTGCCGGAAGTGACGAGATTGAACCGATCTCGTTTCTCCGATGGCCCCCAGAGCTCCCAGGAGTCGCGCGTCCACACCCGATAGCGCTGCGCTCCGCGCTTCGGCTTGCCGCCCGGCCCGCGAGCATCTGGCTCGGCCTCGGCGATCACCGCCCAGAGAAAGCGCCCGTACTCGTCCAGCCTCCAATCGACCAACTCGAGAGGGGTAACGAGATACGTGTAGGCGCGAGCCCCGCTTCGTTGCTGCTCTCCCTTGGTGCGGAAAGCTGCCTCTCCGGCCGGCTCCATGTCGGTGATCGCATGCACTCGCCCGTAGACCATCGCGGCGGCCAGTGACTCACGGATGAACGCATCATAGCTGGTGCCAGCCATGTCAACGTCATCGTGGTAGTAGCTCCACCTGGAGTCTTCGTCTCGCTTCGGCGGCGTGCGGAGGATTCCCGCGGTGTAGATGTCGACGACGCGCGAGAACACCGGGAGGTGTACCGCGCGAGCGCAGCGCTCCTCATACTCGCCGTCGCTCTCGCTGCTATGCCGCCAGAGATACGAGGAGGAGTCGGCGCGATACCACTCCATGTCGAGCGCGCTTCGAGCCGGCTCTGCATCAACTGCGGCCGTCTGCGTGAATGACTCAGCCTTCGGCTTGGCGCTGTAGAAGAATGACGAAGCGTGATCCGGCTCGAGGACGAATCGCCCACCGCGCCAGAAATCCATCGCCATCTGCCAGCGCTGCGCCATTGCGGCATAGTGCGGATGGCGAATGGTGAAGTCTGGGCCGCTGGATTCGGAGGCGCTCATCTCGTCGCGATTTCTCTGCCGTTGGCGCCAATGATCCGCACGCCGCGTGCGCCGTTGGCGAACCTCGCCGCCGGATCAAACATGCTGATCCCGTATCGCCCGCTGTCCGTCGGATCGTTCTTCACCGACGGATCGAAGTCCTTCCCGCCCTTGTCCCAGATCACGCTGGCCATGTTCTCGAAGAGGCGCCCAGTCTCGGGTAGCCGAAAGTGGAGCCGCGGAGTACCCACGGCGGGATCGAGCTTTTCCAGCACGTCGGCGACGCTGGCGGGAACGCGGGGGTTCGCCCTGCGCGCGACATGGAACCCGAGCTGCTGCAGGAGACGAGCAGCGGCCGGGCCGAAGCCGCCCTTGCCCTTGGCGCTGCCCTTCTCGTCGCGCGTGTAGCTGCGGGACCACGCGGTGAAGTCAGGGACGATGAGCACGTCAGCGGGCCGATAGCCGGCCTCGATGAGCGCCTCGCCGAGGTGGCCACAGTGGCCCTTCTCCTCGAAGAAATCCCAGTGCACCCACACGTTGCGCTGGTCGCCGTTCCGACGACGGAACACCTTGCTGAGCGTGCAGCAGTTGGGCACCGCCGTGCCGGGATCGACGCCAGCGATGAAGCTCCAGGTGAAGCCGCGCTGGACACCGAGGCGCGACCGCACGATCTGGCGCGTGACATCGACCCAGAAGTCTCCGCCCTGCCAGACGTGCGGCAGATCGGTCTCGCCGGCCTCGTAGCGCGTGTACTCGTCGACGAGGCAGGGAAAGACGGGCTTGGGGGCGTCTTCGGCTGCGAGGCGACGGACGGTCTCCCAGTCGCCGAGCTCCTCGATCGCATTCTGATCCTTCGACTGCGATAGCCGGGCGAGGTCGTATATCTTGTGGCTGACCTTGTGCTTCCTGCCGCGCACGTACCCGTTGAGGACGTTCTCGCGACTCTCGGCGTGGACGACCTTGCAGTCGCTTGGTCGCTCCGCTGCCATAGCGACGTGCTGATCGTGTCGCTCAAGCGCTTCACCCGTCTCTGGGGTGAGCTGGTGGTAGAGTTGGAAATCATCTCCGCCCTCGCGAAGGCAGTAGAGACCGATCTCGACGGCCTTGGTCTTGATGGCCTGACTCTCGTCGAATTCGATCCACCCTCCGCCCCACGATCGCAGACGGTCCGGCTTGTGCGCCGATCGAAACTGGACGACGACGCCGTTCCAGCACCAGAGTTCGTGGTGGCCTTCCTTGACTCCGTTCTCGCCGTCGAGGAGCCATCCCGTAGAGAGCAGCAGCGGAACGAACTTGTCCCACTGCACGCGGTACAGTTCTGCCGTCGGCGATACGATGCGCCCGTCAACGAATGGCCGATCGCAGATCTGCTTGCAGGCGACGAGGAGACCACAGTAGCTCTTGCCGACTCCGCGACCTCCGGAGAATTCGGTGATTGATGCGCCGCTCTCGACGACCTCGAGTTGAGGAACGCTGCAAGGAAGATGCAGAACGTTGTCAGCGTCGGCGACATACTCGAGTGCCTTCTTGTCCCAGCGTCCGCCATAGACTCTCGTCGATCTGTCGGTCCAGAAGACCCGCCCGTCATCGCCCTCGCGAACCAGATGGAACTGGACCGCGATGTCAACAAAGCGCAGTGCCGGGTTTCGGCGCCTCTCGAGTCGGGCGATTCTGCTTGCCAGCCCGAGGCCCATGCTTCCTCTGTGCGTCTACCTTTCGATCTTGCTCCTCGATCTTGGCGACGCGCTCCTCGACCTCCGCCAAGTCCACGTGCTTTCCGGCCGCTATCGCGAGACTCGCGTAGACGCGCCCACACTGCAGCGGGTCGGCGCCATCGCGCACCGACTTGAGCACCCTCGCGCCGAGCTCTGCGAGACCGGAGCGCCACGAGGAGGCCGAGCCATCACACTCGGGCAACTCAGTGTCGGAGTTGCCTCGCTGAGCCGCGATCCACTCGCGAGCGTCATCCTCGGCCGACTCGCCGCGGAAACTCTTGCTGTGCGATCCGTCGCCGTCCGTCCAGCGAATGCGGACGCCTCCGCCCTGGCGGTCCCGATACGGGCCGTAGTAGCGAGCCGTCATCTCCACTCGGCTTCATAGATCGGGGCGCAGCGATTGGCGACGGCGGTGCAGCGATCAACGAACGCCGCAACCGAGTGATGACGCTTCATGAGGTTGCACATGGTGCAGCACGAAACGACGTTGTCGCTCTCGTAGCCCCTTGAGTTGTCCACCCTGTCAATGCCGATGTCGTCACGTGCGCCGCAGTAAACGCAGGCGCCGGCCATCAGAGCTTTATGCTGGTCTTCGGTCAGCGCGAAAATCAGCTTGCGCCTCTCGGCCTGCCTTCTCGCCGACGCATACGAGCGGTTATAGACGCGCATCACGCCGGTCCTGCTGCGGTACTCCTTCATCTTGGCGTTGCGCTCTTGACCTGCCTTTTGTTTGTTCCGCCGCCGCTCCCGCTTACTCGCGCACCGCCTACACGTTCGCTGGCGGCCGTCCGGCCGAGAGGCGTCGACATTGAACTGGTCGAGCGATTTGATGTCACCGCAGCCCGAGCATCGCTTCGCCGGGCCGAGCGGCAGCTGCAGGTTCACCAAGATGGTTGGAAAACGCCTAGGAGACCTTAGCCGTCAAAAACGAAAGCATGATTTGAC
>Ga0265297_10007357_pt1 | contig 15304 bp, 14 predicted proteins | sample Munlanlwell13791_FD_192502 | JGI IMG/M metagenome (GOLD analysis project Ga0265297, IMG submission 192502) | Leachate microbial communities from a municipal landfill in Southern Ontario, Canada - Leachate well 137-91 | ecosystem: Engineered > Solid waste > Landfill > Unclassified | place... | reverse complement strand
ATTATAAAGTTGAACCCGGTGAAAGTTTGGGAGTCATTGCTCAGAAATTTAATATTAGTTTGGTGACACTTTTGTGGGAGAATAATTTAACGGCTAATTCGGTAATTCAACCTGGGCAAACATTAAGTATCCCGCCAGTAAGTGGTATTGTGCATAGTGTTAAAAGCGGTGATACTGTTTTGAAGATTGCTAATTTGTATGATGCCAAGGCCGAAGACATTATTAATTTTAATAATTTAGATGGTGGTGGCGCTAATTTACAAATTGGTCAAAAATTGGTAGTACCAAATGGTGTCAAGAAATATTATACAACAACTGGTTCGGTAGCCGGCAGAACTACTCAAAGTGCTGTTTCGGTTAATTCAATTCCGGCGGCCTCTAAACAAAGTGCAAGTTCAGGTGGTTTTGTTTGGCCATCAGCTGCCAAAATAATTACCCAATACTTTACTTGGAATCATCATGGGCTTGATATTGCTGGGCCTTGGCAATCAGCTAACTACGCAGCCAAAGCGGGGACAGTTGTCATTTCACAATGTGGTTGGAATAGCGGTTATGGTTGTTATATTGTGATAGACCATGGTGGCGGGGTCAGAACTTTGTATGGGCATCATTCTAAACTTTTGGTTTCTGTTGGCGATCATGTTGTTGCTGGTCAGACGATAGGTTTGATGGGTAATACTGGTAAAGTTTATGGCGTGACAGGAATTCATCTTCATTTTGAAGTTCAAGTTAATGGGGTGAGGGTGAATCCATTGGGGTATATTCGTTAGTTGGAAGTTGGAAAGTCCCGACTTTACGTCGGGATAGAGAGTAGTAAGTAGGGAGTAGAGAGCGATGAGTGGTAATGCCCCCCCTCTTTTTAAGGAGGGGGTAGGGGGAGGTTTGGTGATATCCATTTTTTAAAATAAAAACTACTCTTTAGATTCTGAAACAAGTTCAGAATGACAAAGAGTAGTTTTTTATTTGAGGTACCGGCGAGATTTGAACTCACGAATAACGGTTTTGCAAACCGTTGCCTTACCACTTGGCCACGGTACCATACAATTTATTAATCTTTAGAAGAAGTGTACCATTTTTAAAAGAAAAAATCAAGAGTTTAGGTCTGTTTTTAAAATATCTGGGCTTTTCTTTTCCCGTCAAACAAGGTAAAATACCATCACTATGAAAGAAAAATTTGTTATTATTGACGGCAATGCCATCGTTCATCGTGCCTACCACGCTTTACCTCCTTTGACCAATAAAAAAGGGGAGCTAGTTAATGCTGTTTATGGTTTTGCTTCTATGATGCTCAAAGTATGGAAAGAACTCCAACCAAAATATATGGCAGTGACTTTTGATATGGCTGGTAAAACTTTTCGTCATGAAAAATTTGTGGATTACAAAGCTACTAGAGTCAAGGCGGATCAAGAACTCTACGATCAAATTCCATTGGTACACAATTTAGTACGGGCTTTTAATATTCCTATTTTTGAAAAGTCTGGTTTTGAAGCCGATGATTTGATTGGGACAATTGTTAAACAAGTTTCTTCGCATTGTCATTCTGAATTTATTTCAGAATCTAAAAAAAAGATCCTGAAACAAGTTCAGGATGACAACGGAATAGCCCGAGATGACAGTGGTGAGTGTGTGGAAACATATATCGTGACTGGGGACAAAGACACCCTACAATTAATTAATGAAAACACCTTTGTTTATACTCTCGGTCGTGGGATGTCGGATGTTATTATCTATGACGCCAAAAAATTTATTGAAAAATTTGGTTTTGCACCAAAACAAATGATTGATTTTAAAGCTTTTGCTGGTGACCAGTCTGACAACATTCCAGGGATAAAAGGTATTGGCGAAAAAACTGCTACTGATTTATTACAAAAAATTGGTGACTTAAATGAAATTTATAAAAATTTAGATAATCTAGAATCCCAAGGATTTAAAGCTGGAGCAATTAAAAAAATTATTACAGGAAAAGAATCAGCCGAAATGAGTTATAATTTAGTCACCATTGATTGTCATGTTCCAGATTTAAATTTTAATTTAAAAGATACAGTTTTAAAAGAATATAATAAAGAAAAAGTTTTAGAATTTTTTAAAGAGATGGAATTTATCAGTTTACTCAAAAGAGTACCGGGGATGGAAGAACTAACCCCTCCCAACCCCCCCCTTCGTAAAGGGAGGGCTAAAACAGAGTCTGATTTTTCTTTTAAAGAATTAAAAACTAAGCAAGAAGTTATTGACTTAGTTAAATTAATTGAGTCTAAAAAAGAATTTGTTGGTAAAGCAATTACTGTTGGTACAGATATTTTTGACAGTAAATTAAATGGTTTAGTTTTTGCAGTGGGAGGTAAAAGTTTTTATGTTCCACAAGAGATCATGAAACAAGTTCGAGATGACATGTTATCAATTTTTGCTAATAAGAATATAACTTTAATTGGTCATGACTTAAAAAAGTTGATTAAGATTTTAAAAATAAATAATATTGAGATAGAAAATAAATTATTTGATACCATGCTCGCTTCGTATTTATTAAATCCCGGCAGTCGCGCTCACGATATTTCGGCAGTAATGTTTAAAGTGTTAGGGATTGAACCCCCCAAAGATAATGGTCAAAATAGTTTGTTTGGCGTTGACCCCAAGCAATCAGCCCGAGAATTAGGGTATATTTATCAAATTAAAGAAAAATTGGCCAAAGAATTAGAGGATAATGAAGATTTGGGGTTGTTGGAAAAAGTAGAAGGGCCTTTGATAAAAGTATTAGCTCAAATGGAATTAAATGGAGTGGCGATTGATTCAGCAATGTTAGATAAAATGTCGCAAGAAGTAGTGGCTCAAATTCAAAAAATTACTAAAAAAGTTTATGATTTAGCTGGAGAAGAATTTAATATTGCCTCTCCCATACAACTTAGAGAAATTTTGTTTGATAAATTGGAAATTCCGATGCGCGGAATCAAAAAAGGAAAAACTGGTTTATCAACTGGTGCTTCGGAGTTAGATAAATTAGAAGGTTTGCATCCGATTATAGAATTTATTTCTGAATTTCGTGAGCTGTCAAAACTGCAAAATACTTATATTGATGTTTTACCAAAATTAGTTAATAAAAAAACTGGCCGAATTCATACTACTTACAATCAAGCCATCACAGCCACAGGTCGACTGTCTTCTTCGGATCCAAATTTACAAAATATTCCAGTACGGACGAATTTAGGGAGAGAAATAAAAAAAGCTTTTATGGCCGAGTCGGGGAACATATTAATAGTAGCGGATTATTCTCAGATTGAACTACGAATCGTTGCTTCTTTATCCAAAGATAAAAATATGATTGAGATTTTTAAAAAAGGCGAAGATATTCATCGGGCCACAGCTGCTATTGTGAACGGTGTTAAACTAGATGATGTAACTCCAGAGATGCGTCGAGCAGCTAAAGCAGTTAATTTTGGAGTGCTCTATGGTATGGGTGTTTATGGTTTGAGTCAAGGAGCAAAAATTTCTGCCTATGAAGCCAAAGATTTTATTGCCAAATATTTTGCTAAGTTTTCTGGAGTAAGAAAATATTTGGATCAGACTTTGGAATTTGCCAGAAAAGAAGGGTTTGTGGAAACTTTATTTGGTCGACGTCGTTATTTGCCAGAACTTCAGGCGGGTAATTTTCAGACTCGACACGCTACTGAGCGCATGGCTATTAATCATCCCGTGCAAGGGACAGCTGCTGATTTGATGAAAATGGCGATGATTGAAATAGACGAAAAAATTAAATTATTAAAATATAAAAAAGATAGTGTGAGAATGATTTTACAAGTGCATGATGAATTGGTTTTAGAAGTTAAAAAAGGTTTAGAAAAACAAGTGGCTCAAATGGTAAAGGAAATTATGGAAAATGTGGTCAAATTAAATGTGCCGGTAGAGGTAGATATTAACATTGGGGAGAGGTGGGGGGAAATACATTAGAGTTAAAAGTTTAAAGTTTATTTATTCATTATCACACACTATTATCTCAATTATTATTGTACAACCTCTTCTTTACTTTTTGTCAGCAAAAAGTAAAACAAAAACTGCCGAGCTCTCATCTTTTAGAGAATTTAGAGACTCATTTCACTCTGCCTTCAAGAGCACTGCGTTAATTTGCAGTCAGCCCCTGCCTACCGGCAGGCAGGCTTCGGGACGTTCTATTTCGTCTCTAAATTCTAGCTAAAAGACTCTCATGCTCGGTAGTGATGGAGTGATTGACAATCCCAATAAACAACCAATTACTCAATTACCCACCTATCAATCAAGCACTGAGACCTGAATAATATAATTTAAAGACGAGCTGGAATGACTCGCAGAGCAAATTTCAGATTAGTGGAGTGAAACGGAACGCTCCTGAAATTTGAATGACAGCAAGTCTTAAATTATATGAAGGTTGAACTGCTTGATGGCTTTTGGTCCTTTTGCCCGGCAAAAGGACAGAAGAAGATTGTTTTGCCCCTTTGGCAAAGAATTTTTTTATTTTATTTTTCTGATCATTTTTTTAATTTCTTCCAAATCTTGTTGCATATCGCGTATTTCTTTTTCCGCCCTTTTATCTACTTCATAATCATACTTGGCCATCGCTCGATCTTTTTGGGCTTGTCTATTTTGACTCATTAAAATTATTGGTGCTTGCATAGCTGCCAAACAAGAAAGTGTTAGATTTAGTAGAATAAATGGGTAGGGATCCCAGCCTTCATACCAACCTATTAAATTTGTAGTCATCCAAAGTATAATATAAGTGATGAAGATAGTAATAAATGTCCAGCTACCCATAAAGCCAGTCAATCGGTCAGATGCCCTGTGGGCTAATGGTTGTTTATTTTTGGGGGTTAAAAAAGGGGGTGTTTGATTATTATTTTCTATCATATTTTTGATGGTTTACAGTTTTAATTATTTTAATAAGTGTATTTATTATAGCACAAAAAATAAAAAAAATCTTTAAAATTGGTAAAAATTTTAAATTTATTGTAAACTTAAGCCATATGATAATCTATCTTTATGGTGAGGATACTTTTCGCAGTCATGAGCAACTAAACAAGATGATTAGCGAATTTAAACAAAAGCGTGATCCTCAAGGATACAATGTTATTTTTTTGGATTGTGTTAAAGAACATGGGTCAAATATTTTTAATGAAATTATGTCCGCCCCTTTTTTGTCGGAGAAAAGAATGATTGTATTAGAAAATTTGTTAACTAATAATGACAAAAGTTTGTTGGCTGGAATTTTAGAGAGAATTAATAATAAGACATATTCCAGCACCAATATTCTTCTGGTTTATCAAAGTGAAAAATTATCAAAAATAAAAGAAGTTAAAGAATTGGATCAAGTTTTGCAAAAAGAAAAATTTGCTCAAAAATTTGATTTACTGTCGGGGGTGCAGTTAGCTAATTGGATCAAAGAAGAAGTTAACAAACTTGGCGGAATAATCAAAACCGATGCCTTAAATTATCTGTCTTTAAATGTGGGGTCAGATATGTGGTATTTAAAAGGGCTTTTGAATCAATTGGTAGCCTATGTTTCCGGAGATAAAAGTAGAGGGGGAGAAGAGATAGAGTTAAAAGATGTAAAAATGTTTTTAGATGAAGATGTGGATGATAATATTTTTAATATGGTAGATGCGATTGTGTCTGGTAATAAAAAACTGGGATTTAAACTTTTGGAAAAACAAAGACAAATGGGTGAAGATGATATGAAGTTATTTTTAATGATTTTACGTCAGTTTAGAATATTAATTTTGATGAGAAGTTTTTACGAAGAAAATTCTAATGTGAGTAGTAGCGATATGTCTAGTGCTCTGAGTTTGCATCCATTTGTGGTAAAAAAAAGTTTGGGAGCTATAAAAAAGTATTCTTTAAAAGAATTTCAAAATATTTATCAACAACTTTTACAAATTGATATTAAAACAAAAACTGGAGTTGCACCCCAGTCTTTGCTGTTGGATTTATTTGTTCAGAAAGTTTAGGCTCCTTTAATTATTTCAATGGCAGCTTTAACAGCCTTTGCGATCTGTTTTGCGGTTGCCTGAGGATTCACTTCTTGCAGTGGTCTTTTCATAGACCTCACAGTTTGGGCTAATTCAATTTCTTCTTTACCATATTGAGCAGTATATTTTTCTAAAAGTTTTTTTGCTTCATCTCCATTTATTATTCTTTCTGAACTTTTTTTATCAAATGATTTTAATAGTTTGGAAAGTTCAATGCCTTGGTCAGCATTTTGTTGCGTGGTCTCAAAGTCAGAAGGATTATTTTTATTAATTACAGTATAACCAATACTTAATTCTTGCGTTCGTTCGTCTGGACGAGTTGTTTCCTTTTGAGCTTGTTCACAAATTCTTTTTATGACTTTCTCTATTTGTTCGTTTATATCTTCTTGATTATTTGTTTTTATTGTGAACATAAAACCAAATTCATCTCCACTAAAATGAGCTCCAAAATCATCTGGTCTGATAGAATTATTTAAAGCTTGGCCAAAAGATTTCAAAACATTATCACCCTCCACGTGGCCATATTTATCATTTATTATTTTAAATTCGTCAAGATCAATATTCACAAATACAATCATTTCTTCACTATTATTTTCTTTTGAATTATCTACGGTTTCATTATATACTTTTTCTATGTTAAATTTTGATAGCAGTTGTGGGTTTATTCTTTCCCTATTTCTTTTTTTGTCATATTCGTTTTGTTCTAATTTAAATTCTAATTTTGTAAATACTCTATTTAAAGCAGATAAGTAATTACTTTTATCAAAATTCAATCCTTTTTCTTGTGTAATTTTTTTTCTATCCAAAACTTTTTTTAATTGCTCTGTTAAAAACTGTTCAATTTTTTCTTTTTCTTCGCCACTTAAATTGAATTTTTCATAAAGCCTAAGCAAGGCCTCTTTAATTTCTATTTTTTTAATTTCCACTTCTTCATCACCAACATTAAGTACTGGTTTTTCAGGTAATCCTTCTAATTTTTTTTCTGGCATATATTTTTTATTTTAAAACTCACCTTATTTAGGTGAGTTTATTATATCTTTTATCTTATTTTTTTTCAACCTTTTTCTTATTAATACTTTTCATTAATCTAGATAATTTGCGAGCGGCAGTTTTTTTCTTAATAACGCCTTTTTTAGCTGCTTTATCTAAGGCTTTTTGTGTTTTTTGAGCTAATTTTAAAGCATCTTCAATTTTTTCGGCTTTTTTGGTTTCTTTAGCTGAATTTTTGAAAGCATTTTTTCTCATTCTGTTTAATGTTGCTCTTTTTTTTGATTGTTTTAATGCTTTGACCGCATTAGGTTTATTTGGCATAATTTATATTATTTATTGTATTAAGCTATTAACGTGAGAGTGAGAATATAGTATCAGATTTTATTTTAAAAGTCAAGTACAAAGGGTTAACCGTGCTTAATCTAAATAAAATTTTAGAGTATAAACTAGGTTTTGGTTTTGTTCCAACTCCGGCTTAGAAGTTTCATTATTTACTAGCCATTGTAGATAACCTTTGTCCTGGACAGCAATTTCTGCAAAAGTTTTACCTACATATTTACCAAAGGCAAAAGTTTTAATTAGTATCGGTGTTTCAGTTAGCTCCATCATTTGTTTTATAATTTCTTCCGGGGTGGTCAAACTAAATTTTTCTTTAACCAAATTTTCCAAATAATAATAAAGAGCTTCCAGCACCAAAATATCCCCTAAAGCGTCATGAGGAGTAATTGGTTCTTTTAATTCTAAATTTAAAAAATAGCGTAAATATTGTAAATTATGTTGTTCGCTTTCTATTAAATGTTGAGCCACCCGCAGAGTATCAATGTAATGACTGGTTAACACTTCTTCATTTCTGAGAATATTAATATCAAATGGAGCATTGTGTGCTACCAAACAATTATCTTGTAAAAGTTCTACTAACTTATTTTTTTCTAAGCTGTCTTTGAAATTGGGTCTACTGGCTATCATATCATTGGTAATATGGTGAACAGCCATTGAGCCAAAAGAAATTTCTTGGGGCGGTTTAAAAAGTTCATTCACAATTTCCCCGGTTTCTGAATTTTTATAAGCTAACTGAACCAATCTAGCGTCGCTATCCAGTCCGGTTGTTTCTGTGTCTAAAAATATTGGATGCATATTTGTTTATAATTAAAAATAAATCATCTATGTAATATTATAGATGATTTACTAATATTTTGATAGTGGGTTTTTTAGATTTTTCTGTCCGCGATTACATTCATATTTATTAATTTTGATTTTGGCATCTCTGGTAAATTTTCAATTTTTCGGCGCATTTCTTGACACCATTTGTCATATTCTGCCAAAGTGATTTTAATAACATTATACCAAATTTGTTTTGTTTCCTCTGGTAGTTTAGCAAAATCTTTCATAATTTTTTCTATGGCATTTTTACCAGATAATGTTGGCTCTACATTATTAATCATCCAGTTGGTCCATTGTTTTAATAATTCCCCTCCCTCTAATTTGGAAAAATCATTTTTTAATTCAAAAGCATCAATTATTTTAAATAAACTTTCTTTATTAAAATCTCTTAACTCAATCATCGCCTCATCATCAAATTTACCAAACTCTGAGTTATTATTTTGTGAGGTAGCAAACATATTAAAATGTTCTCGCATAGTTTTCCCGTGCGGGTCAGCTTTAATATCATCATTATTTCTTAATAGCGGACGCACTTGATCAGAAAATTTTATGCTATAAAATCCTTCTTTATCTCCATAATCTTCGTGTTCTTCAAACAACGTTAAAAAATGTCGGCCGACAAAATTTGGGCCATTAACATCCAGGCGGTCTGACCAACGAGTGAGCCACATAGCCATAATAGGATTTCCTGCCTCATCAATATCCATATATGGTTTTGTTTCTCTTTCTTTGCCATCGGCACATTTAACAGTGGAAGTTTTTAAATAATGAGGATGCCCGGCAATGGCATAATAAACTAGTAAGGCTTCATCTTCACTCACATCAATATTTTTACTTATTTCTTGAAATAAAAGTCCACCTGCTTCGCCATGACGCACAACTCTTTTGCCTTCATCATATCTATTTACCACATTACAGCCTAAAATATCATGTAAAACACCAGCAATTGTCCCGATGTAAGCTTGTTTGGGGTCAATATTTTTGTCGTTAGAAAGTATAGTAGCATAAATATAATCCCGAGATAAATGGCCAATACCATGACCGGGTTCAATGTTTTCCAAATCCAAAACATTTTCTAAATGGTTTAAAGTTTTTTCAATAACAGCAAAAGCCTTTTCACGAGCTTCTTCCGTTGACTCAATTTCTAAATTAGCAAATAGTTCCTCGTATGAACTTTCAAATTTTTCTCTGTTAGCCTCAGCTTTTTCCCAAGCCTCACCTTCATTATTATTTACAAATTCTTTAAATTCTTGGAATTTTTCCTGGGTCATTTTTTTATTTTCCCCTTGTTCTATTGGAAGTGGAGAATCAATATTTTTTCTCATATTTTTAAAGATTATTTTATTTATAATTATTTAAAATTGCTTCACTCACCATTATACCATCTACTGCCGATGATACAATTCCTCCTGCATAACCCGCTCCTTCTCCAGCTGGATAAATCCCCGCGATATTTGATTGCCAAGTTTTTGGGTCACGAGTTAATCGGAGGGGGGAAGATGATCGGCTTTCAATGGCTGTCAAAATTGCTTCGGGGTGAGCAAAACCGGCTATTTTTTTATCAAGTTTTGGTAAAGCTTCTTGTAGACTGCTAACCACAAAATCTGGCAAACAATCTTTTAAAGATGCCAAAGTAGTCCCGGGTTGGTAAGTGGGTTTGATATTTTTGATTGCTGTTGATTTTTTATTTTTTAAAAAGTCTCCCACCAGTTGTATGGGGGCAGAAAAATTACCTCCGCCTACTTCAAAAGTTTTTTGTTCCCATTTTTTCTGGAAAGCTACTCCCGCGAGCGGGTGGTGGGAGGCGAAATCTTTTTCATTCACATTAACAAGTAAAGCGGAATTAGAATTCTCACCATCTTGAGCATATTCGCTCATGCCATTTATTACCACACAATTTTTTTCAGTAGTTGCTGGTACCACATAACCGCCTGGGCACATACAAAAAGTATAAACGCTCCGATTTTTTTCACTATGACTTACTAATTTGTATCGCGCCATACCTAATTTTTTTTCCTGATAAAATTTGTCGTATTGAGATTTATTAATCATGTCAGCTTTATGTTCTATGCGGACACCAATGGCAAATGGTTTTTGTTCTATGTCTAGCTGATTACGATACAACATTTCATAAGTGTCGCGCGCCGAATAACCAATTGCCAAAATCAAAGTGTCGGTTGCTATTTCTTCATTATTATTTAAAATTATGCCAGTTAATTTGTTTTTATTAATTTTTAAATCAGTTAATTTGGTATTAAAGTGTACTTCACCGCCCAGGGTGATAATTTCTTTTCTAATATTTTTAGAGACTATCCGGATTTTGTCTGTGCCAATATGTGGTTTGGCATCCCATAAAATATTTGCTGGGGCGCCAGCTTTAACAAATTCTGAAAAAATATAATTAATGCGAGGATTAGTAATTAAGGTATTTAATTTGCCATCCGAAAAAGTACCCGCGCCACCCTCACCGAATTGAATATTTGACTCAGTATTCAATTTGCCAGTTTTAAGAAAATTTTCTACATCCTTGACGCGAGTATCCACATCTTGTCCTTGCTCAATTATAATTGGTTTAGATCCAGCTTTAGCTAGTAATAAACCAGCAAACATCCCGCATGGTCCAGTTCCGACTATAATGGGGCGTTGTTTTATCTTTTCTTTTTTTATTTTTGGGATTTCGTAAATGTATGGTTCTTTAATGGCTATGCGGTATTGTTCTTTTATCCCTTTTTTTAGTGGTGATAAAGATTTATCAGCGTCAATTTGTACATTCACCGAATATACAAAATAAATCATTTTGTGTTTTTGGCGAGAATCTATAGCCCGTTTGGTAATGGTAAAATTTTTTACATCAGCAAAATTTAAATCTAAAATTTCGGCAATTTTATTTTGCAAATCTTTGGGGTCGTGATTAAAAGGTAATTTTATTTCTTGAATGGAAATCATGTCTGTCAGCAAATATATTAAAACCAACTAAAATTTATTTTTTTGTTTTTTAAACCAACCAATTAAAAATAGTGTCCCAATTAAAAAAGCTACCCCAGAAATTTGGATAATCCAGATGATTGCGTACCATTCAAATGGATTTTTCATAATTAAAGTGACATAGAATAGGCCAGCTAGAATAAATATTATTCCCCCCACTATTTCATATTTCCAAGAGATTATCAAGGTAATAATTAAAAATAGTACTGGTAGATTGTGCATAAAAAAAGCCATAGCCGTCTCCCAAAAGTTTAATCCAGTACCAAAAACGTCCAAAGACAGCAAAGTTAAAAAGCCAATAAAAATTATTGATAAAATTCGTGGTGTCCAATGAATAAATTTATTCATAATTTTTCATAACATCATTAAGTCTTTGTTTAGCCTCTGGATCTTGGAATGTTTCTAAAGCTTTTTTTGCTTCTCTGATATAAAAATCCCTAATATTATTCCCTTGTAAATCTTCACAAGGATTATTGATGTGTTTAATTAAAAACATAGCTAAATCCATGTCTGTTGCTTTTTCTTTTTTTTCAAAATTTTCCATAGTTTAACTTTTTTTAAAGCATTATAAATTATTTGGTGTATATAGAAGCGAATCTGCCTTCGGATAACAGTTTAATAATTTCATCTGGGATAAAAATTTTGCCATTCATACAAACATAAATTCCTTTAGGTAGTTCTTGAGATTTGGCGACAGCATAACCGATATTAAAACCTGCATCAGTGGGCGTGAATCCTTCAAGCGGAATCATAGAACAAACAAAAATAATAACTTTGTTATGGTTTTTTAGATTGGCTTGTAGGTATCTGGCTGTATCTGGTAATGTATAGGTCCCGTGTGTGATAATAATTCTTTTAGAATCACTATTCTTTACTGCTTTTAAAATATTTTTTCTATCAATTCCATTCAAATTTCTACTATCCTTCATACAAATTTCACTAAAGTCACATTCTTCATATAATTTTAGTATTTTTATGAATTTTGGTACAACAGAATGTTCATTTGGTACGGCGGTATCCTTAGTCCCGTCATAGTAGGAATCTATAGTTCCACCTGTAATAATAAAATGTAGTTTATCTTTTTTCATAATGTCTTGGATTATTAAATTTTTCATTTAACTAGATCAACACATTGTTTAATCCGATCTGTGACTCCATATTTATTGCAAACCATATCTGCTTTTTCAGTCATTCCATTTTTTTGTAACATTAAAGCTACACCATCATAACAACCATCAAATCCATGACCCATATTTTTTATTTCATCGCACAGATTTATGGCTAAGTCTAAATTTTCAGTAGCAATGTTTTTAGCAGACACATAAAGACATTCCACCACTCTACTTTCTCTTGGGTCATCTGCTTTGCAAGCATCAATTATTGAGTTTTTTGTTGCGTTTTGTGAACTTATCGTGAATTGATTGCTAGAAATACTTTGGATATTTGTTCTGTTTTTATAATCATTTTCATTTAGGTAATAGATAAAATCTATTTTGAAAGTACCAGATTTAGAAACGCTTATTGATTTATCAAAGTTACCCCCTGATTTGAGAATACTAGGAGTGTCCTTCCCTGGTGCTAATCCCATACATATACTTACCAAATCAGAACGCCATTCCCATTGATCATTTCCTGAGAGTTGATAAATTTTCAATGGCTGACCGCATTCAGTACTTTCAAAATAGATTTTATTTGGCAGACCGTTGCTAATTGTGTATTGAATTTGAGTAAACTGTTTTGCTTCACTTACCTTATAATCATTGTCATTGACAACGATTCTAACAACACCAGACTTGGTGCCTATAGAACATCCGGAAAGCAACAAAAAACTCATAATTGATGCTAGAAAAATTTTTTTCATATTATTAAATTTAATAAAAATAGCTCCAAATTATAATCCACGAAGTGGATAAAAAACTTTTAATTATTTCCGATAACGTTTCGGCATATCTGATGTTTGCCGTAGCGTAGCGAAGGCAAATATGGGTGGCGGCTTTTGTATAAAAGCCGTAACCAGATATGCCGTGTTATATGATGTATGCTTTTCTTTTCCGACGATAGTCGGTTGTTTTAAAAATTTTCAAATTTCTTTTTCCGTTTTGGATTTTGGGCAGAGGGGTTAGGGGTGAATGCCCAAAATCCAAAACTCCTTATTTCTAACTTAATCTTTTTATTTCGGTTTCAATTTCTTTAATCACTTCAGGATTATGAATTATTTTATTTTTGCCTTCGGTTATTGATATAATATAAAATACTTTGCCACCATATTTAGCGGTAAATTTCTCGTGCGTCTTTTTTTGTTGCTCTCTTTCGTTTATAATTTGAGTAATATATTCGAACCCCGCCGGTTTAATTTGAAGACCAATATACTTATCGTTGATTTTAATAAAATAATCTACATTATAACCCCGATCCCATTCATCTGGTGCCGCTTCTATTTTTACACCAAGAGTTTTTTCAAGCTGTCCGTATATTGTTTGAATTTCGGATTGATAACCATCAAAAGTTCTGTTGATTACCAAATTATAAATAAAATTTATACAATCTTCTTCGGTAACATCTTCTATTTCTGCCTTACAAACATCTGTAACTTTAATAAATAAAATTTTTCCCAGTTGCTCAAGATGTTCTTTTGAATAAGCTTTTTCCAGATAAAATTTTTCCCAATCACTTATGGTTTTTGGGGCACATTTTCTTATCAATTCAGCAACTGGACCAACTTTAGTTTTTCTAGTTAGCCCCCATCTCATGTTAGCTTGATTTAAAATCCATTCTTTTGCCATATTTATTTTGTTAAATTTATAAATTTAATCTTATACTTATAATCAGAATTATTATCAACCTCAACTAGTTTATTTTTTATTAAGTGGGCATTGATAAAAGTTTTGTTCTGCAGGTATAAATAGCACAATAAATTATTGTTTTTGTCGTATTTTAAATTATCAAACCTTAAAAATACTCTTTGTCTGTTTGTTTTATCTTTAAGAAAATTTATCGCCTCTTTCGATTTATTGGGGTTATTTTTGACACCCAACAATTTAATAATTAAACCATTGTTCAATTTTAAAGTCTCGGGGTCGATTATTTCTTTTACGGTAAAAAATTCATCTCTTTGTTTTTCGTTTTCATCTATCCTTGAGCCGAATTGTAATTTCTTAGGATCAACTTTTTTGTCAAGTTTAATTGGGTCTTTAAAAATGTACGGCAATTTAGAAATTTGATCTTTAAAATTTGTGTCAATCTTTTCTTGGTTTAGGAAATTAAAAGTTGAATTGTCAAACATTTTACCAACACCAACATCTAATTTTTGTTTTATCATTTCAATAAATTTTGAATTGATCTCATATCCTACGGAATTACGACCTAAATTTTTGGCCGCCAACGAAGTTGTGCCACTACCGACAAAAGGATCAAGCACAGTGTCTCCGGCGAATGAAAACATTTTAATCAATCTTTTTGGTAATTCTTCCGGAAACATAGCGATGTGTCCGTCTTGACGCACGCCGTTAAAATTCCAATGACCTTGAAAATATGTATTCCATTCTTCTTTCGTCATTTTTGAAAGCTCTTTCAAATTTTTATCTATTTTTTCTGGCGTTCCATTTTTTTTGAATAATAAAATAAATTCATAATCTAATTTAATTATGCCATTCCGAGGATATGGGAAAGACCCCATTATTGTAGCTCCTCCCGATGTATTCATCGTGGTTGATTTTTGCCATATAACTGCACCCATGTAATCAAAGCCAATAGTCTCGCAAAATTTAATTATTTCAGTCCTGATCGGAATAATTTTATATCGACCATAATAAACAGAGCGAGCAAATTGATCGCCGATGTTAATACATAAACGACATCCGTTTTGTAATACTCTATAACATTCCTGCCAAACTAAGTTTAAATTATTAATATAATTTTCGTAGCTGTCGTTGTATCCGATTTGATCGTCTGTTCCGTAATCTTTTAGTTGCCAATATGGCGGTGAAGTTATCACTAAATTCACAGAGTTATTAGGCAATTCATTCATTTGTCTTGAATCGCCTCGTATGATTTTATGATTAGTTTTTATGTCGTTTATCGTCATAGTAATTACAGTTTACATTAAAATAAGCTTTTAATAAATCGTTTTCGTAGCGAAGCGGAGAAAACACCATATACCCCTCTGTATTTAAAGAAAAAGA
>Ga0265297_10007356_pt1 | contig 15305 bp, 14 predicted proteins | sample Munlanlwell13791_FD_192502 | JGI IMG/M metagenome (GOLD analysis project Ga0265297, IMG submission 192502) | Leachate microbial communities from a municipal landfill in Southern Ontario, Canada - Leachate well 137-91 | ecosystem: Engineered > Solid waste > Landfill > Unclassified | place... | reverse complement strand
CAGACCGCCGCCGCCGAAGGTAAATTTGGCATGGAATTAGTCGACAAACCGTATTTAGCTGCCCGCACCATCCTCGATGCTCAAGAGGCATTTCTGACAAGAGAGAGAAAAGAAGCAGAGGGCCAAGCAAGTGCACGACAAGAAGAGTTGGCCAAAGAAATCACTGAAGAAGTTGGACACCAAGAAGAACTTCGCGAAGTAGTCAAAGAAGTGATTCAAATAGAAGAACCAAAAAAAGAAACACCTCGAGTCATTGACCTGCGCCGGAAAGACGACTAAGAACAAAAGAAGGACGATATGAAGGATATGAAGGATATGAAAGACAGGATAGTTAATAGTGAATAATTAATAATAAATAATGTTTCTGTCTCATAAGGTTAGATAACAACATAACTATTAATCTGCTTCCCCAAGGACAACTTTTATTAACTATTTATTATATCTATCCACTATCTTCGGGTAGGTGCGAATTTATTCGCACTCCATCGGGTAGGTCGGGCATTCCTGCCTGACCCCAAGAATAAACTCAAAAACCCGGGTAGGTCCGAGCCCCTGCTCGGACATCGCTTCGCGGGTTGCTGTTTGTAACTTGAACCAAGACCATCGTGCTGTCGGAGTCTCCTCTCCGGCCTCAGCCGTCAGACAATAGAGTCTGACGGCACGGAAATATGGTAAGCAGCTGAACAAAGCCAATACAGCAAATAGTAAAAAATTAATAATGAATAGTGTTTCTGTTCTATAAGGTTAAATAATAATATAGCTATTAACTATTATCACCCTTATCCTCTTTATCATCATTGTTCTTTATACTTTATCCTTTCTACTATTTACTAACCCATCTCTCAAAAATCTCAAAAATCTCAAAAATCTCAAAAATACCAATCATCCCAAATATCCCTCCTGTAACCTGTTATAACCATTAAGCCCGTTACCACTGTTTCACTGTTTACTGCTTCACTGCTTCGCTGTATACTGTCTGTGGTCATTAAGACCTTTATGCCCCTTATCATCTAACTCTGAAAACATGGCCGTATTCCTGATCATTATCATCGTTCTGATCGTCCTAGCCGTTATCGGCGTTTATAACGGCCTAATCAAAGGTCGCATCCACACCCAAGAGGCTTGGGCAGATATCGACACTCAGCTCAAGCGCCGCTACGATTTAATTCCTAATCTGGTCAATACCGTCAAGGGCTATGCCCAGCACGAAGAAAAGGTTTTTACCGAAGTAACCGAAGCTCGCACAGCCGCCATGGCCAACCAGGGCAACCCAGCCGAGCAAGCCAAGACTGAAAATATGCTGCAATCCGCCCTTAAGTCTCTGTTTGCCGTAGCGGAAAACTATCCAGAGCTGAAGGCCAACCAAAACTTTCAGCAGCTGCAGATGGAGTTAGCCGACACCGAAAATAAGATTCAGGCTTCCCGCCGCTTCTACAACGGTACTGTCCGCGACTACAACACCAAGTGCGAGACCATCCCTTCCAGTATTATCGCCAATATGTTTGGCTTCAAGAAAAAGGAATTCTTTGAAATTGAAGAAGAAGCCCAGAGAGAAAATGTGGAAGTAAAATTCTAGGAAAAGATTTGAAGGAAGTAGAAGATAAGAAAGACAAGAAGGATAAAGCAGTTTTAGCAGTGAAATGGACGGCAGAGGCAATTAACGTTGGATTACAGGTTGCTGTGACCTGTAGTCAGTAACCCGTAGCCTTTATCATCCTTATTTTCTCTCGTCCGCCGTAGCTTTAGCGTAGGTGGATTAGTATCCTTAAAATCGTTAATATCATTCTTCTATGGATTACCAGCAAGCCCTCGATATTGCTTTCCGCTACCTCGGCTACCGCGCCCGCAGCGTTTTTGAAGTTCAGCAGAAACTTAGAGAAAAAGGAGCCGACCAAGAGCTAGAAAGCCGTGTCATCAGCCGCCTGAAAGAATTAAACTACCTAGACGATGAGCAATACGCCAAGAGCTACTTGCAAGAACGGGCCAAGCTTAGCCCCCGTGCTTTTTGGCTGATCAAATCCGAGCTAAAAAAACGCGGCATCAGCCAAGATATTATCGAGCAGGCATTTTCTCGGATAGACATCGGTGAAGAGCAGCTGGCTCAAGCCGCCTACGAGCAAAAAAAACGCATCCAAAAAGATCCGGATAAGTTAAGAAGGTTTTTGGCTTCCCGCGGCTTTTCTTACGATATCATTAAAAAGATTATTCAATAAACCAAGAACATGGCAAATGATTTCTTTTGACTTACCTGAACAAAAAATTTATACTGCCGACAAATAAAAGTTCTTCTCCTTCTTGGCCTGAAGCTGCCCATCACTGGCGCGCTTCGGGTCCTCCGAAACCGTATCTTAACGGTTTTTTATTTAGTTCATATCTGCTAGACTAACTTAAAATAACAACTTGATAACCGTGGACCAACTGCAAGAAATAAAAGATCGCTTAGATATTGTGGAAGTCATCTCCCAATATATCCCCCTAAAGAAAGCTGGCGCTAACTACCGCGCTCGCTGCCCTTTCCACGACGAAAAAACACCTAGCTTTATGGTCAGCCCCAGCAAACAGATTTTCCACTGCTTTGGCTGCGGCAAAGGCGGCGACATCTTCGGCTTCGTCAAAGATATGGAAAAGATCGATTTCAAGGAAGCTCTGGGAATACTGGCCGAGAAGGCCGGTGTTCAGCTCCAAAACATCTCTCCAGAGAAACAAAGCTTAAAAAAACGGCTTCTAGCTGCCCACGATGTGGCTAATGATTTTTTTCAGCAGAACTTAGAAGAAAACCTAGACGCTTTAGCTTATCTTAAGGAACGTGGCTTGATCAAAAAAGTTATTCATCAATTTCAGCTAGGATATGCGCCAGAATCTTTCGAGAAGACTACCTTATTTCTGCGCAAACAGGGCTTCACCGACGAAGAGATTTTGAAATCCGGCTTGGCTGCCCAAAGCGAAAAAAAGAGAGGCGGCATTTATGACCGCTTTAGAAACCGCATTATGTTCCCTATCCAAGACATTCAGGGAAAAACTATCGCCTTCAGCGGCCGCGGCTTGGGCCAAAGTGAGCCAAAATATCTTAACTCTCCCGAAACTCCCATCTACCAGAAAAGCCATACTCTTTTTAATCTGAACGGCGCTAAAAAGGCCATCCAAGAGGCTGATCGCGTTATCGTCGTCGAAGGACAGATGGACGCCGTTTCTTCAGTCAGAGCTGGCGCAGAAAACACAGTCGCCACACTGGGGACAGCGCTGACTGAAGCCCATATTCAGCTTCTAAATCGTTTCACTCAAAACATCGCTTTTGCTTTTGATAGCGACAGCGCTGGCCAAAAGGCCCTAAAGCGCGCTTGCCAGATCGCTTTAGCCAAGGAAATGAACATAGAGGTCATCGCCATCATCGACGGCAAAGATCCTGACGACTGCGTACAGAAAGACCCTAATTTGTGGCTGGAGATAACCAAAAAAGGCGTAGACTACCTAGACTTCTTGCTGGCCAGCCTCTTAAAACAATACCAGACGGAAAACAGCAGAGATTTGGCAAAATTTATTAAAGAATTGCAGGACTACTACCAATATTTGGTTTCTGAGGCCGCCAAAGAAAACTTTATTCAAAAGGCTAGCAAAGCTAGCGGCATCTCGCTGGCGGCTTTAAAGAAAGACTTAAAGAATGTAAGATCAGCTGATCAGGAAGCCGCAAAAAATATACTATACCCGCCTTCTTTCAAGGCGGAAGACTATCTGCTGGGGCTTTTGTGGGAGCATTTTTCTGCTCTCTCGGAAAAGATAAAAGATCTCGACCCACAAGCTTTTCACCAGGATGAAGCAAAAAAAGTTGTGGAAAAATTGCGGGATTGCTATAATAATTCTACTACTTTCCAGCAGGTCAGCGCTCTTCTCACTTCGCCAGAAAATACCTTCTTGCAACAAAGGGCATTAGTTGCCAGCCATGAATTTGCTGATGATAACATCCAGAAAATCAGCAAAACTTTCGGCCAATTATTAGTTAGACTGCAAGATGAATACAAAAATCAGCTTAAGCGAAGGCTGATCGAGCGGATAAGGCGTGCCCAGCGGGAAGGCAAAAAGACTGAAGTCACCAGTCTGAAACAAGAACTTAACCAGCTGCTTTAGCTTCTAGATGGCCAAGAAAGCCCGCGTATTCCAAGACGAACTTATTAAGTTCCCTTCTAATGTCCAAGCGCTAATCAAAAAGGGAAAAGAACAGCGCTTCATTACCCAGAGGGAATTTATCCATGCCATTCCTGAAATCGAGGAAGATTTGGAGCTTTTAGACGAGCTTTACCAAATATTCTTCAAATATGGCATCGACGTTGTCGACTACGACCAGGATGTCGTGCCTCAGAAGAAAGAGAAAGAAGAGGTCAAAGAAAAAAAGAAGAAGAAGAAAGTCGAAGAAAAAGACAATGAAGAGGCAGATAGTGTTGCTAATGATTCCATCCGCCAGTACCTATGTGAAATCGGCGCTATCGCCCTTTTAACCAAGGACGAAGAGATTGATCTGGCCAAAAAAGTACAGAAGGGCGATCCAGACGCCAAGCACCGCCTGACTGAAGCCAATTTACGCTTGGTCGTCAGTATCGCCAAAAAATATGTTGGCCGCGGCCTTTCTTTTCTGGATTTGATCCAAGAGGGCAATATCGGCTTATTTAGGGCTGTGGAAAAATTTGACCCCAGAAAGGGCTTTAAGTTTTCTACATATGCCACATGGTGGATCCGCCAAGCGATCACCAGAGCTATCGCCGACCAAGCCCGCACTATCCGCATTCCTGTCCATATGGTCGAAACCATCAATAAGTTTAAGCACGTCCAGCGCCGCTTGATTCAAGAGCTAGGTCGCGAACCGCTGGTAGAGGAAATCGCCGCCGAGATGGGGGTAGAAGCCGAGAAGGTCTATCATATCAAAAAAATCTCCCAAGAAATCGTCTCCCTAGAGGCACCTGTCGGCTCCGAGGAAGACAATAAGCTCGGCGACTTTATCGAAGACGAGGGGTCACTCTCCCCTATCGAAGTCACTACTAAGCAGCTTTTGAAAGAAGATATCAAAGAAATGCTGCAATATCTTTCCGCCCGCGAGAGAAAAATTATTGATATGCGCTTCGGCCTGACCGACGGCGTCGCCCATACCCTAGAAGAAGTTGGCAAGGAATTCAATGTCACTCGCGAGCGCATTCGCCAGATCGAAGCAAAGGTTTTGGAAAAACTGCGCGAGCACCCCAAAAGCCTGAAGCTCCAGTATCATAAGAACAGCTAAGATAGTGAATAGTGAATAGCTATAGTAAATAGTTGGCTTTATTCGGCAATAAACCTAGAATTAGCTGCGCCGTAAACTAACCCCTCACCACAGCCCTCTCTCTAAAAATTTTCGCTTCGCTCAAATTTCAGTAGTTGGTAATTAGTAATTTGTAATTAGCATAAGGAATAAAACTTTTTAGATATAGGCGAAGAATTTCCCCAAACTACTAACTACTTACACAAATTACATATTAAGGAGAGAGGGAGCAAGAGGTTCAATCTACAAGATTGAACCAACGAAGGAGATAACTAGTCATCTTGTAGACGAGACGCCGGCGTCTCGTCTACGTAGCTGAGGATGATCATCCTCAGCTACAAACTGGTTTTCTGTTGCCAGTCGCTATCTAACCTCATTGCTATGAAAAAGATTGCCTCTCTACTTGCTCTTTTCTTAGTTATCGGATATCTAAGCGGCTGTTCTTGGAGCAAGAAACAAAACCTCCCAGTAAAAACAGAGGCACCAGCAATAAAGATTGGGGCTATTTTGCCCTTGAGCGGATCCGTCGCCCAGCTCGGCGTAAGCATACAGCAGGGCATTAGTTTGCGCCAAAAACAGATCAACGAAAACGGCGGTATTAACGGCCAGATGTTGGATATAGTTTTTGAAGACAGCATGGGCGACATAACAACCGCTGTCACCGCCTACCATAAGCTAGTCACCCAAGACATCAACGCTCTGATTGTCGCTACCGGCGCCGAAGCCATCGCTCCTTTAGCCGAAAAAGAGAAGATCCCCATGCTGGCCACTTTTAATTCAGCAGCCGGCATCCCAGAGATGGGCGAATATATTTTCCGCTTTTTCACTAACGCCGATATGGATGTGCCAGTTTTGGCCGATTTCGCCACTGGCGATCTCAAGCTAAAGAAATTTGCCATCATTTATCCTCAAGAAGAATATGGCATCAGCTACGCCAACAAGTTCGCCAGCGAAGTAGAAAAGGCCGGCGGCGAGGTAGCAGACAAAGAAAGTTATTTATTTACCGAGAAAGACTACCGCACCCAGCTGCTTAAGATCAGAGGTAAGTCGCCTGACGGCATTTATTTAATCGGCTATGATTTCCAGATCATCACCATTCTGGGCAAGATGGCCGAAATGGACATGAGCAGGGAAGTGACCAAACTAGCTATCGGCACTATTACCACCCAAGAAGCTATTGTTATGGGCAGCGGGCTTTTGGAGGGGACATATAGCTCTGCTTTCTGTAATCCCCTGCCCAAGGATTATATTCTCGCCTTTAGTGACAAGTTCAGCCAACTCCCGCCATTTTTCAGCGTATTTGGTTATGATTCTCTGCGCCTATTGGAGAACGCTATTGAAATACTCGGTTCATCTCGGGACAATATCAGAGACGGCTTGGCGAAAACCAAAGATATTGATCTGCTGATCGGCAAAGTATCTATGTCTCCTGTCGGCGAAGCATCCTACGCCACTTGCCCGATGAAAATTGATAATAATAAGTTGCTCAATCTCAAAACCAACGAATACTATAAATATCCCAACGAAATAATCAAAGCAAATTAAGCCACTATCTAACCCCATGTTCATGTGCTTAAAAATTACTAGCAAAAACATCGGCCGGATCTTGCTAGCCACGGTCGTAGCTACCATCATCGCCCAAGTCATCCACACCCTCGGCGCCACTTTGGCAATGAGCTACTATACCGATCCCCAGTACTTCGCCGTCTGGAGCAAAATCATGATGCCCAAAGCCGGCCCGCCACCTGCTTCCTTTATGTACCTTAGCCTGCTGTTTTCCCTGATCACTTATCTGATCTTCGTGGTTTTCTATAACTACTTCCAAGGCAGCATCAAAACCGAAAATAATTTGCTACGCGGGCTTTATTATGGAATCATTATTTTTCTGATGATGGGTATCGGTGGCATGATGAGTCTGTTCTTATTGATCAACTTGCCATTAGCCCTGATCGCCTACTGGACAATCGAAGGCTTGGTCATCTTCCTGCTCGCCGGCCTAATAGCTGGCCTGATCGTCAAGCCCAAATAAATCCCCTTGCCTAAGAGCAGCAGTATAAGCTAAAATGACCCTGCTATTGTTAGGATTTTGGTTCTCAAAAATCCCAAATATCCCAACAGTCCCAATAATCCCACCATTCGGGGATAGCTCAATGGTAGAGCTCTCGGCTGTTAACCGAGCGGTTGTGGGTCCGAGTCCCACTCCCCGAGCCAAAAATTTTCGCTTCGCTCAAATTTCAGTAGTTAGTAATTAGTATTTTGTAATTAGCGAATGAATAAAACATCTTTTAGAAAATAGGCGAAAATTTTTCCCAAATTACAAATTACTCACACTCACACAAGAGGAGTGGCTTTTAGATGAGGTTCTGACAGTGAGATCGTGGGAGTCGGCGAGGACCCATCATAGGTCCGGGTGCGACGAGCGAGCAATTGTGAATACGAATAGTTGACAATCGCTCGCATTTTTAATATAGTAGAAAAGGTAAAGATGATCTTTACTAAAATCAGTCGGCGGACTTAAATCGCTGGAAAAGGAGGAACCCGTCATGTCCATCTTGATCGGCCGTATTGACAACCCATGGATTGAGTTCAAAGTTCTTTTCCCGACAATGAAACCGGGGGAAGAAAAGGCCCTTCTGGCGAAGAAAGCATTTCTTTACGTGATCAGAACTTACAGTGCTTTTGATGATCACCAAAAGGCCGAAATGCTAGACGAGATTGCGCAGGAGTGCCCCGACACCATCAACGATATTTCTCATGAAGAGATACACGAACAATTCTTCTTTCTCTGTCGTCAACTGGAGGGTAGACACAAGATTGTTTCTCCGGTCGAGCTCGAATGGGTAGTCAAGTACATCAAGATAGACGGGTACCGCACCGATATAGAGAAGGCGATATACCGCGGACTCCTCATGGCATCGTCCCACTGGGATAAAATGCGCCATAAGTTCGGCTGGACAATTTCGGAAAAGATACGGAAGGAGCTAGCTCGCACGGTCTTGCTGACAGAAGACACAGTTGGCTCCAAACGTAAGCTGGAACTTGCGCAAGAGTTCGGCGAACCGAAGGACATGTTTGCTCGTGACTACTTCTATAAACTCTTATACGACGGGCATTACGGCCAGGCCGAAAAGCTGGGCGTAAACGACTCCGAACTCGTCATCTATGCCATCATCTCAAAGATCAAAAACGAATATTTGGATGATGCCCTCAACATCGCCAATCGCTTCCTGCCCGACAGGCAGGATATCATTGACGAGATCAAGCAGATCATCGCCGCCTGTAGGCGACGATAGAAACAGCTTATTATGTTAGCCGCTTACGTAGCCCTAGACTTCGGTCCGGGGCTACCTTCATTATGGCCGCCAAACAAGCCTGCCCGACAGCCGCTGTCGGAGAAGAAACTCCGACAGCACGAAAACCTCGCAAAGCTTTCCCACCTTCGCTCGCCTACGGCGAGCTTCGGCGGGCACAGCGGCTGCGCAATTATGCCTGCCCTCCATAGCCTTGGCGAAGGAGGGAAATCGCGCCTATAGCTATACACTTTATACTATTCCCTCCTCTCCCTCCCCTGCTATAATGGATCAGCACATCCTTAAGCTACTATCCATTATGCCCAGCCCTTCCGACTCAAAACTCGTGGCAAGCTATTTAAAAGGCGATGAGAAATCACTGGAGACCTTGATCTCCCGCTATCTCAAGCCTATTTATGGTTTTGTATACAGATATACCGGCAACAGCGCCAACGCAGAAGACATGGCGCAAGAAGTGTTAGTAAAAGCGTGGAAAAACCTCAAAAAATTTGACCAAAGCAAAAGTTTCAAGGCTTGGGTTTTTGCCATAGCCAGAAATACCTGCATTGATTTTCTGCGGAAGAAAAAAGACATCCCCTTCTCAGAATTTGAAAACGAAGATGGCGAAAATACGCTTGTTGATAGTATTGCCGACTCGGCCCCCCTGCCCCAAGAGATCATGAAGCGCAAAAGCATATCCAAAGAGATCACCGACGCGATCGCCAAACTGCCTCTCAAATCCCGCACAGTTCTGCTCTTGTATTACGGTAGCCACTTTACCTTTCAAGAGATAGCAGAATCCATGGGCGAATCTATCAATACCGTGAAAAGCCGCCATCAAAGAGCGGTCATGTCCTTGCGAAAACTCCTGGCACGGTAACAAAATGCACCAAAGAAGAGACCTCATGCGTATTATATTATAGAGGCCATTATTAAACATAACCAACAACGCTTATGTACAAAGACCTTGAAGAAATATTTGCTGGTCTTGCGCTAGCTGAGCCGCCAAAAAACCTTTTGGGCAAAATCATGCGGCGCATAGAAATAGAAAGAAAACTCTCGACCATCAGGCGCAGAGTGGCAATCTTTTCTGTTTTCGCGCTAGGTTCTCTGGTAGCGCTTATCCCCTCCCTCAATTCGGTGCGAGCTGGGATTTATGAGTCGGGCTTTTCGCGTTTGTTCTCGTTAATGTTTTCCGACTTTGACGCCGTGATTTCCTTTTGGCAAAACTACGCAATATCACTACTGGAGACAGCCCCAGTCATGAATATAACCTTATTGCTAGTGGTCGCCCTTGTATTTTTAGGTTCAGCGAAACTCCTAGCAAAAGACATAGGAGTTATTTTCAAATCCAGAAACCTAATATCTTAACCCCAAAACCATGAAAGTCGAACCAGAAAAGCTAAACAAATTTTCCCAATCTAAGCTTCTCAAAGGAGCTATCTGTGGAATCGCAGCATTCATCATAATTCTGCTAGCCTTTGGGGCTGGCGCAGTCATAGGAAGCAGAAAGGCGGACTTCTCTCACAGATGGAGCGACAACTATCATCGCAATTTTGCCGGGCCCAGAGAGGGATTCATGAAGGGCTTTGGCAATCGCGACTTCATGGATGCGCATGGCATATTCGGGCAGATCATAAAAATTGACGGCTCAACACTCGCCATCAGCAGCCGCGACAATGCGGAAATGATAGTCTTAGTCGACGACAAGACCGTCATCAGAAGCCTGCGCGAGACTATAAAGGCGGGCGACCTGAAAGTCGATGACAACATCGTGGTCATCGGCGAACCGAATAGCTCTGGTCAGATCCAGGCAAAACTCATCAGAGTTATGCCCCCTGCACCGGCCAACCCTTTGGCTAAGCCGGCACCAAAATCTTAAATCCACTATTTATGTTTAAGGCTATATTCAGGCATAAAATTGCCGTTATTATCGTAATCATTGCTATTCTGGCTGGAGGCTATTTTAAGTACAAAGCATCAAAGAGCAGCGCAGATCAGACAAGCTATGTATTAAAAGCAGTCGAGAAAGGAACGATAATCTCCTCCGTGTCTGGAAGCGGACAAATCTCGGCATCCGACCAAGTAGATATCAAATCCACTGTGAGCGGAGATATTATCAGTGTGAACATACAAAATGGCCAGAGCGTCAAAAAAGGCTCTTTATTGGTGCAATTAGACGATAAAGATGCTTTGAAGACCGTACGAGACGCCAAGAGCAATCTAGATAGCGCAAAGCTGGCGCTAGAAAAACTAAAGCAGCCTGCCGACGCCAACTCGATTCTACAAGCCGAGAACACTCTAAAAAATGCTAGGGATAGTCTAGAAAAACTGAAGCCATCGCAACAGACCGATTATCAAAGCGCTAAAGATAATCTGGATAAACTAAAACTTTCTCAGCAGACTGACTATCAAAGGGCGCAAGAAGCCAAACAAAAAGCTGAAGATAATATCAGCAAGGCCTATGAAGATTATTTTAATACCATATCAGACACTTTCCTAGATCTGCCAAATATAATCGCCAAGCTAAACGACATCCTCTATAGCTATGAGATTAGCTCAAGTGAACATTCAACAGGAGAGCAAGAAAATGACACCGTGCTGATAAACTCCATCAGTGTGGGGAATACAGAGGAGCTGCAAGTTTTCGAAGCCAGCGCTCAGGACGACTATAGCAAGGCTCGATCCGAATACGATGTGAACTTTGACCACTACAAAAGCATTTCTCGCTATTCTAACCAATCTGATATAAAAGCTTTGTTAGCAGAAACGCTGGTAACCACCAAAGCTGTCGCGCAAGCCGCAAAAAGCGAAAGCAATTTTTTGGATAAGTGGACCGACTTACGGTCGCAAGAAAACAAGCCTGTCTTTTCGACGGTAAAAGGATATCAAACCAATCTATCAACATATATCGGTCAAACTAGTAATCATATAACCAGCTTACTATCCATCCAGAGGACATTACAGGATAGCCTCGAAGCAATAGATAACGCCGAGATAGATCTGAAAACAATGGATCAAAATAATCCAATCGATATCGCGGCCGCAGAAGCTTCGATCAAGGAGATGGAGCAGAACAACCCGCTCGATCTAGCAGCCGCGGAAGCCTCGATCAAAGAAAGAGAATCGTCACTAGATAAACTCAAGGAAGGGCCTGATGCTCTAGATATCCAATCACAAGAAATAACCATAAGACAACGGGAAGATGCTGTTACTGATGCCAACGAGAAACTTGCCGATTATTATATAAAGGCGCCATTTGACGGCGTGATCGCCAATATAGATATTAAAAATGGCGACAACATTTCTTCCGGTGCGGTAGTAGCCACAATAATCACCAAACAACATATCGCGCAGATTTCTCTCAATGAGGTTGACGCGGCAAAGGTAAAAGTAGGCCAGAAAGCAACTTTAACTTTCGATGCGATCAGCGATCTCTCTGTCGCCGGCGAAGTGGCAGAGGTCGATACGCTTGGGACAGTAACCCAAGGCGTGGTGACATATGGCGTGCAGATTGGATTCGACACGCAAGATGAGAAAATAAAGCCCGGGATGAGTGTGTCCGCAGCTATAATCATCGACTCAAGGCAAGATGTCCTTTTGATACCCAACTCAGCACTCAAAAGCTCTGGCGATATAAATTATGTAGAAATGCTCGATGGCACTCCCACTCAAAATCAGGCATCAAACGGCGAAGTAGCCTCAGATAAACCGCCGCGCCAACAACAAGTCGAGACGGGATTATCAAATGACACATCAACTGAAATTGCATCCGGACTTCTAGAAGGCGATATGATAATTTTAAGAACCGCTAACCCGTCATCAACAAGCACACAAACAGCACAAACTGGGCAGCGAAGCATATTTCAGGTAGGAGGAGGCACTAGGTCGGCGATAGGGCACTAAACCTCAAAAAAATGATTGAATGCAGAAACATTACAAAGACATATAAAAGCAGCGACATAGAAACAACCGTATTAAAAGACATTTCATTGAAGATTAATGACGGCGAATTTGTAGCGATAATGGGACCATCTGGATCCGGTAAATCAACGCTGATGAATATCTTGGGCGCGCTGGACACGCCTACCAGCGGCGAGTATCTGTTGGACGGCAAAGATGTTTCAAAGCTTTCCGATGATGAGCTCGCCAACATCAGAAAAAATAAAATAGGGTTTGTGTTCCAGTCGTTTAATCTACTTAAGCGCTCAACAGTTCTGCGTAACGTGACCCTGCCATTGGTCTATGCCAATATTCCAACTGGGCAGCGCGATGAGCTAGCGAAAACAGCTCTAAAAAACGCTGGCCTAGAGGAAGAGATTTTTTTTCATCTATCCAACCAGCTCTCTGGCGGACAAATGCAAAGAGTAGCCATTGCGAGGGCTCTGGTCAATAACCCATCGTTGATTTTGGCCGATGAGCCGACCGGCAACCTAGATACAAAAACAGGAGAATTCGTCTTGGGTACCTTCCAGCAGTTGAATAAAAACCATCATCATACAATCGTCTTAATCACCCACGACCAAGAAATCGCCGAGCACACCAACCGCATTATTTATATCAAAGACGGCATGATCGAAAACGACATAGAAAACACCCAGAAAATAATCGTAAATAACCCATGAGAACATCTGATATATTTAGAGAGGTCTCTTCTTCGCTTATAGCTAATAAAGCGCGATCCGGGCTGACAATTTTGGGCGTTGTCATTGGTATCGCGTCAGTCATCTCTATGGTTGCCATCGGGCAAGGCTCGCAAAGCACCATTCAGTCAAGTATCCAATCACTAGGATCAAATCTCATTATGGTAATGCCAGGCATGCAGAGAGGGCCGGGTTACCAGATCAGCCAAGGCAGAGGGTCTTCACAGTCACTCAAGCAATCAGACGCCGATACTATCGCCAGTGAAATCTCAAACATCAAGGCGGTCGCCCCAGAGCTTTCCAGCCGATATCAAGTCACAGCGAAAGGAACCAACACTAATACATCCGTCGTCGGCACGACCACCGCCTATCTCTCAGTAAGAAATGTAGAGATCGCGGACGGCTCATTTATCACCGATCAAAATATAAAAAGCTTGTCTAAGATTGCCGTTCTTGGCCCTGCGGCCAGAGACGATCTTTTTGGTGTAGACAGTAGCCCCATAGGGCAGGTTGTCCGTATCAAGCAAATTGATTTCAAAGTTGTCGGAGTCACAAAAGCGAAAGGAGGCACAGGATTTAGCAATCAGGACGATATGATCTTTATACCGATTTCCACCTGCCAACAGTTTCTAGCAGGAAGTGACTATGTGACCACTATCAGCGTTCAGGCAGCCGACCAGAAGTCAATGGCCGCAGTTCAGCAGCAAATTACCAGCTTACTTTTACAGCGCCACAATATTTCAGACCCCCAATCGGCCGATTTCAACACCCAAAATCAAAACGATATAATCGCAACGGCATCCTCCATCACAAACACTTTCACAATCCTTCTTGGGTCAGTAGCCGCTATCTCTTTGATCGTCGGCGGCATAGGAATAATGAATATGATGTTAACAACCGTCACCGAAAGAACAAAGGAGATCGGCTTGAGAAAAGCTGTAGGCGCTAAGCGAGGAGACATCAACGCTCAATTTTTAGTTGAGGCCATCACCCTGACATTTATTGGTGGAGCTATAGGCGTTTTCTTAGGCTGGCTTGTCTGCCTTGGGGTAACTCATTTCGGCAGCATTGCTACAAAAATTTCTCCCCAGTCTATTTTTTTGGCCTTCGGAGTATCGGCCTTCATAGGGATCGTCTTCGGCTATTATCCAGCCCGCCGCGCAGCAGCGCTCAACCCTATAGAAGCGTTGCGTTATGAATAATAATTTATTTTTAACAACTAAACCCATGCAGAAAGTAATCACAGCTATCATTATCACAGTCATCGTAGCAGGAGGAGGAGCTTTTTACGGGGGGATGAAATATGCTGCCGCAAAAACTCAAAGCAGTGGAGCATCTGCAAATTTCCGCAATCTTTCTCCTGAACAAAGACAACAGCGTATGCAGCAAGCAGGAACTGGCCAAGGACGAGGAGGATTCACCAACGGCGAGATCATCTCCAAGGACGATAAAAGTATCACCGTAAAACTTCGCGATGGCGGATCAAAAATCATTTTCTTTTCTGGCTCTTCCCAGATCACCAAGGTAGCCGCCGGATCGACAAGCGATCTAAATGCTGGAGAAAATATCATGGTCAGTGGAGACGCAAACCAAGACGGAAGCATAACCGCGAAGGTAATTAATTTGCAGCCAACCCCAGCTAAACAATAGTCTTTTGTGCCTCATTCTCCCCTTCTCGTATATCTCCAGCAAATTCAGCAAGCCGGCAAGCCGCTCTAGCGTTTTTTCTGCGAATTTGGATATAGTTGTGATATATTATTTTTATGAATATAAAAAAAGCTGCCAGAACGGTTATTATAGATGATGACAACAAAACCGCAATTTTAGAGGTGAGGGACGGAGAATACTATAAAATACCAGGCGGTGGTATTGAAACAGGAGAAACGGATGAAGATGCCGCGAAAAGAGAAGCGCTGGAAGAAGCTGGCTGTGAAGTTGAGATTATCCAAAAGATTGGCGAGCATAAATTTATAGATTCTAAACCAGAATACAACGGTCTTATACATTTCTCAGTGTGCTATCTAGCAAAAAAGAAATCAGAAAATAAAATAAGTTTTGATGAATGGGAGCGACAAAATGATTTCAAATTGC
>Ga0265297_10007355_pt1 | contig 15305 bp, 15 predicted proteins | sample Munlanlwell13791_FD_192502 | JGI IMG/M metagenome (GOLD analysis project Ga0265297, IMG submission 192502) | Leachate microbial communities from a municipal landfill in Southern Ontario, Canada - Leachate well 137-91 | ecosystem: Engineered > Solid waste > Landfill > Unclassified | place... | reverse complement strand
TTCAAATTGACCCCTGGTGACCAGGTGACTATCTTAGTACCTGAGGGCAAGGAAGATGCTCACTGGGCAGCTGTGGAGAGCGCAGTAATTCAACCGGAGGGATAGAAAAATCGCTGTACGATTTTAATATCCAATCTTCGATGTCCAATTCCCAGTAAAAAAAGGATGCTATATGAAGATTTCGATTGTTGTTATTGCCCACAATGAAGCGGGTAATATTGCTCGATGCTTAAGATCGGTTCAACGGCAAATATTAAAGCCGGACGAAGTTGTGGTAGTGGCTCATAATTGTACGGATGGGACTGCGGAGATTGCGAAAGAGATTCTGAATTCTGCTGTCCAGCAGAATCAGGTTGATGGAACTAGTACTAAATTGATTGAATTATCTGGGCCGGAGGGGATTGTTTTGGCTCGGGTTAGGGGATTCGAGGAGGCACAAGGTGAAATCGTTGCCTGTATTGATGGGGACTCAGTTGCAACAACAAACTGGCTACATAATTTAATAAAACCATTTTCTGACCCCAAGATTTTGGCGGTCGGCGGGGGAGTCTGGTTAACCGGCGGGTTAATTCCCTCTTTAATGAGTTTAGATTTCTTTTGGTTAAAACCAATCTATTCACCAAATCGATTCAAGTATTTTTGGGGAGCCAACTTTGCGATTAGAAAATCGGTATATGAAAAAATCGGTGGGTTAATACCATTCATCCAACTGAACCAAGAACTAGGCCTCTCATTAGCCCCAGAAGACCTCTATTTGGCGCTAAGGGTATCAGAGGTCGGGGAGTTGGCGATTGAGCCTTGGGCGGTGGTGGTGAGCCAAGCGACCAAAACGAATTGGAAAATTCGTAGTCAGATCCAGGGTCAGGATAAACAAAAGTTAATTAAATATATAAAAGATAACCCTTGGCCGGTCTAAAAGGTACTCCAGGCTATACCTGATATAATGTCGTACAAGATACATTGTGCGACATGCTATTCCTTGAGGGACGACCACTAATTTAAGGAATGACTACACGCAAAATATATCGAGCAGAATATATAGTGATTTGAAATATAAATTGGATATAAATCAGACCGAATTAATTCGGTGGTGATCGATATCAGAGTGAGTGTCTCCCCTATCTTAAAGAGCCGGGACCTGCAGTGAGCAGGTCCCGGGGTTCGTGGTTCCTATATGACTTCAAACTAAAGCACGGGTGCCGAGGTTAAGCGGTGGCTTCTGTCAGGATCCGACGAACGGTCTTACGCCGAGAGGGTCTACCGTCTAGGTAAACCTTGGCGATATGGCCGTTGTGACGCCAGATGGCTGATTTGGCCCAAGCCGGCGGTGTGATGGAACGGATTTCCAACTCATGCCGGAGGAAATTGCCTTCTTCCTCGGTGACAAACTGAAATGTCCCTCCCGAAGCGTTGATACTGTTCCTATCAAACGCCCTAAGTAGGCGGTTGAAGTGATCCAACCCTTCGAGTTCGGGAGCATTTGAACGTAAACCATTTCCAGGCGCCTGTGTTAAGCTCATCCTCTCTTTCGCTCCTTTGTGATGGACTTGTCAGGAGGGCCGCTTTCCTATCTTGATGGGATCAGAATTGCGTACCCTGCTTTATCCCAAGACCTTTGCCGCGCGACATCGGTCTAAGGGAGCTAGGGGATGCTTCACACCACTTTAGTTTGTTGTCTAAGAACCAGATGGTTGGATTATAGCAAAAATCCGCTTCCCTAGCAAGGAAATACTTATTTACATATTAAAAACTGCACAGCCTCCAAGTGATGGGACTTGGAAACCGTGCAGCTTAGATTTAGTTCAGCGGAATGCTGTACTGAATCCTGAGTTGGTCGCCCGGACCTCCCCCGCCGAGACCGAAGCAGGCCAGTAGGCTCAAGGTGCCTTTCCCTACTGGAATATTGACCAGTGGACCAGCTTGCCAATCGACCCGGCGGTTCATGCCGCAGCTCTCGATCAGAACAGCCTGGAGCTGGGCATCGCCGAGTTGTCCGGCGTCTATCGCCAGCTCGTTATAGAGACTGGCGCGTTGTCCCTCTGGCAACTTAAGACTGGAGAAGAGCGACCAACCTTCGCCAAGCGTCAGAGCCTGAAGCTTGAGGGCAAAATGCTCTTTTTGGAAGGCACCCACTAGCCGCGGTTGGAACTTGGTCTTGCCAGTCAGGGTGCGAGTGCGGCCCCTCACCCCAAGAGCGAACATGTCGCTGTTGAGATTGTAGTCGCACTGCAAGGCATTGTCATGGTCGTCTGGGATAACGAGGCGTACCTCGTTGTCGACCGGGGCACTCTCATTATCAAGCTCGACATAGGTCGTCGTCTGGACGGTGACTGGGGCGTTGTCGGCAGCAACGGCCATCTTGGCTCCGCCAAAGAGATTGGTGAGGGTGCCAGCGATGGTCGCAATGACGGCTACGCGGAAGCTGAATGACAACTTCATCGCATCGCCGATGCCGATTGGACGCGAATAGTTGATCGCTAGTTCACGACTGATGTCGCGCTCTTCATAGGCGTCGAACAGCAGTAAGTTAGCTAGTGGTGCCACTGCTAGACCAATCCAGGTTGCGCCAAACTCGCGTTGACTGACTTGACGCCAATCATAGCCGAAGTTGGCCAACTTGAGGCCAAGCACCAGAGCGCCGACCAAACCTGACAGGGTGAACAGGAAGATCCAACGCAGTACCCACGCCAGATAGTACGGCGCGGTTAATGACAATGGCTCGGTGTAACCCATGCCATATTGTTGGATGAGCTTTTCCTGTTCGTCATAGCCAGCAGACAAAAGATGAGTGTTGGCTTGGGCCAATCTCACCATTTCGCCATCCATGTCAGCTCCCCCGCCGAGACCGGCGGCTTGCCGGAGTTGTTCGTGGAGCCAGGGGGCAACTGGTCCAGGCCACATAGGGTGTCTGGATAGCATTTGGGCCAGTTTGACTTCGGCATTAGACATGGCAACGAGTCGATCGTAGGGATCGGGCAGGTTGCGGATCGTAGTCGAAGCTTGACTGACCATTGTCTCCACTGAGGCAATCAGGGCTTGGACGGCAGCTTGACCTTCAGGCGTGCTCGCATCGTATTGGTGCGCTGCCTGTTTGGCTTTGGCGTCGATCCAGCCTTGAGTGTGCTCGATGGTTGGCTGTGGTACATTTGTCCACAACCAGAGAAAGACAAGGATTGGTGCGATGAGCTGTGACGCTCTCCACCAACCCTGTTCGGACGATAACATTGTGAAGGTTCCTCCTTATCTGAAAATACAGCAGGTCTAAAACAGTGAGCCCATCCTCACTGTAGTCCCCTATTTTAGCTAATTTTCAGCTTCTGGTCAACAAAATTAGCTTAGTCGAATTTGTCCAACTAACTTAGTTAATCCTTCCAACCAGTCGCTATCCAGGTCGGTATGACTAAACTTGATATCCTTCTCCCCTATCGTGAGACTGGGGAGCAGTTTAATAATTGGTTCTAGGGTCTTTGGTTTAGGTGGTTGGGTAAATTGAATTGTAATTTGGTAGAGTGGGGCAAGACCACTAGGGTTGAGATTGCGAGCAGTAATCGCAGTAATCAGCTGAGTGGTGAGAGCGGCTAGCTTTAAGAGAAGAAGTTTTTTTAGATTAGTGACTTCGGTCGGTAATTTGCCATAATTATCCTCAAGCTGCTTGAATTCATCATTTAATAATTTATCGTCCTCGATCGTGCCGAGGGTCTGATAGATTTTTAGGCGTTGACTTTCGGCATCAACAAACTTGATCGGCAAGAAAGCGGAAACCGGTAGATCGATAGTGACATCGGAGACATCAATTTTTCGACCAGCTCGCATCTCCTCGACTGCCTTATTAATCAGTTTGGTATACAGACTTAAACCAATGGCAGTAATATGACCATGTTGTTGTTTGGATAACACTCCACCAGCGCCTCGGATCTGCATGTCTCGCATGGCGATATTATACCCACTCCCAAGTTCAGTGTTGTCCTGAATGGTTTTGAGTCGTTCCAGGGCTCGTTCCGACATTTTGCCTTTGTTGTACATAAAAATGGCATAGGCTTGGACTTTGCCTCGACCAATCCGACCACGGAGCTGATGAAGCTGAGAGAGGCCAAAGTGGCCGGCGTCATCAACAATCAGGGTGTTGACATTGGGATTATCAATCCCGTTTTCAATAATCGTGGAAGCGATTAGAACATCATATTTATGACTATTAAAATCTTGCATGATCCGAGCTAGCATTCGTTCGCTCATTTGTCCGTGAGCATGGACGAACTTAATTTCGGGCATGAGTTGCTCGAGACGGTGTTGGACGGTGTCGATGGTCTGAACCCGGTTGTGAATAAAATAAACCTGACCACTACGCTTAATTTCTCGCTCAATTGCCTCTTTGATGGTGTTGCTGCCGTAGGGTACGACATTGGTAATGATAGGGAGACGGTTGGTGGGTGGGGTTTCGATGACACTGATATCCCGAATGCCTGAGAGGGCCAAGTTGAGGGTACGAGGAATAGGAGTGGCAGTGAGTGAGAGAACATCTACCTCGCTGCGAAGCATTTTAAGCTTTTCTTTGTGGGCCACCCCAAAGCGTTGCTCCTCGTCGATAATAATTAGTCCAAGATTTTTAAATTTAATATCTTTGGATAATAATCGATGGGTACCGATGACAATGTCGACCTCGCCAAGCTTGGTTTGGACTACAATTTGCGCCTGTTCAGCCTTAGATTTAAACCGACTCAAAGCGGCAACTTTGGTATTAAATGATTTTAAACGGTCGGTGAAAGTTTTGTAGTGCTGTTCGACAAGAATCGTGGTCGGAGCTAGGACGGCAACTTGATATCCTGAGGTGACGGCTTTGAAGGCAGCTCTAATTGCAACCTCAGTTTTACCAAAGCCGACATCCGCCACTAGTAAACGATCCATAGGACGATCATTTTCCATATCGCGCAGAATTTCTCCGATGACGGTTTCCTGATCGGGGGTTTCCTGATGGACAAATGATTCGGCGAGAGCCTGTTCCCAGGTTTGATCAGCGTCGAAACTAATTCCCGAACCAAGCTGGCGTTTAGCATAGAGATCGAGTAGCTCTTTAGCGAACTTATGAGATTCTTTGCGAATTTTACTGATGACCCGCTTCCAGGACTGACTAGAGAGACGAGTGAGCTGTGGTTCATGACCATCAACTGAAACATATTTACTAATTTTGTCGATTTGATCGACGGGAACATATAACTTATCTCCTTTGGCGTATTCTAGGATGAGATATTCGCGCTCGACTCCATTGAGAGTGATTTTTTGGATATCTTGAAGTCGACCAATACCGTGGTCGGTGTGCACGATATAATCACCTCTGGTAATATCGGCCATAAACAGCCGCTGCTGTTTGGCGGAGGTTTTGGTGTCGAGCTCGCGGACGATGGCAAAGATTTCCTCATCAGTCAGCAGTACGGTTTTAAGCAACGGACTGATCGTTCCGATGGCGCTGATAGCTGGTAGCAAAATAGGGTTAGTCCCAACCGCAATATCGGCCTCGCTTAAGATTTGAGTCAGCGATTTGGTTTTGTCGGTGACGATGCCGACTGACCAACCGTCGTGGAGATATCGCTTGATGTCGCGAGTAAGACGATCGATCTGGGAGGCGTAGATGGGTGGAGCAATGAATTCGAAACTGATCGGTTTGGAGTCAGAAGATGCAATCGCCTCGATCTTAATTAGGGAGAGTCGGTCGAGAGCCTTGTTTAGACTGACTAGACCAACATTCTCGCTGGCCATAAATACTTCATAGAGTGACTGGAGAATATCTTCGGTGTGATCCATAACTACCAGGAAGTCTTGGCGGTGGTCTTCTAAAAATTCGGCTAAGGTGGGGGCAAAGTTTTTGATTTTCAAGGCTGGAATGTCAATTTCGGTTCGAGATTCAAGACGGCGGCCGTCGATCGGATCGAAGGCAGAAATTTGTTCGATCCGATTACCTGAGAAAACGATCCGCCAGGGATATTCGGATGAGAGTGGGAAGATATCAAGAATTTCACCTCGATGAGCGATCTCGCCGACTTGGAAGACTTTGGTTTGACGATCGAACCCTAGAGCGACAAGATCCCCAATTAGCTGGGTAGGATAAATTTGTTCGCCGACAGTAATATGTAAGCTAGTGGCGGGAACACTAAGTGGCTCGATGAGATTACGACTAGAAAAGAGGGTCACTATCCCCGACCGGCCCATTTGTTGGTGAACTGCCAGACGCTCTTGGAAGTTATTGATAAATTCTTGTCGATTGAGAGTGTCAGAGCGTAAAGCGGGATAGACCATGGCTTCGGTATTCCAGATATCCTTGAGGAGCTTCTGGATCTTGAACTCCTCTTGCTCGCTTTTGGTGATTAGAACAACTGGTTTGGTCTGATAGGCGCGAAGAGCGGCTAATAACAAAACTCGCCCAAACTGGTTGAGCCCGGTAATGGTGACAGATTTTGCACCGGCGGTTTTCAGGAGCTGCTGCATTGGCTCGCTATTAGCAAACCGTTCCAGCAGGGACCGGTAGAAACTCTCGCTCACTTAGGTATTGACTAAAATTGTTTTATATGTTATAATGAAATAATTAGCAAATGCGAAAGAGTTGATCTTAATCAGGCGGAAGATTGCTCACAATATCAGATTTGCGGTCAAACTTCTCCCTGCTTATTCCACCGATATCCCACCCTTAGAAATTAAATTTCACACAAGGGTTTTGGTAAAAGGCCTTACGAACAATCAAATGTTCTTCGGCTGATATCGGAACAGCGAGGAGAATTACGGCAAAGGGAAGGGTCACTCCTTCCTTTTGCTTTTTCAGCTTACAATTCTTTGATCAGCAAATCAACAGCTTTTTGAAGGGCGGGTGTAAGGATAACCCTATCAGTAGAAGGAAACGGTTTTAAAACATAACGACTGGGGTCAGATTGGTCACGGCCGATCCCGATTTTTAGGCGACGAAAAGTTTTGGTATGGAGATGGTCGATTAACGATTGGACGCCGTTGTGTCCCCCGCTAGTGCCGTCAGCGCGTTGACGGATAGTTCCTAGGGGTAGATCAAGGTCGTCATGGATGACAATTAGGTCCTGGGGGGCAACCTTAAAATATTTCATAAGCTTAGCTATCGCCTGACCACTATGATTCATAAAGGTTTGTGGTTTGGCTAATTTAAAACCAGTACCGGTGGCAAGGTAGGATTGGGTGCGGTCATGCTGGGCAAACTTGATATCTAACTGTTGGGCGAGAAGGTCTAATACCATCCAGCCGACATTATGGCGAGTGGAGCGATATTTAGCACCTGGGTTGCCTAAGCCAATAATAAGCTTGGTCATATTTCAGTATCGATACGGGGTAGAGCGTCAAAGTCAGTTTTATGCAAACGGCCACTCTTGTCATAAATAGTGTGTTCGGGCAAATCAGCAGCCTGGTCGAGGTCTTCGGGCGGATGATCATCAGAACTGTCGATGGGAGGATGCTCGAGTGGTTTTGGAGCTTCGGAAAAAACCCGCTTGCGAGGACCCGGAGGCGTCTCGGCGGACTTAGAGATTGGTTCAATTCTGGGATGTTCGGGACCGAATCCGCCAATACTTTCCATGGAGGTAGACTATCTACTGACAGGGATATATTCAGATCGGCCACCTGGAGGTGACGAGTCTATTATACTACATGCGAATGAGGCGGAAGGAGACATGGATTTAACAGAGTCAGACAAAAGCGTGCCAATTAAAAGCCCGCAAATCAGCTGACTTACGGGCTTTAGTTTATTTGAATTGGGTTTAGGCGTAAACCTCAGTTCCTTCTTTGATGGGCTCGTTGACTTTAATGCCAACGACATCACCCTTCTTGGCCGACTCAACTGCGGCGCGTTCGATTTGGATCGACTCAATGGTGTCACTTTTCTCTTCATCACCCTTTTTAAAAGTGACGGTGTCGCCGAGCTTAAGTTCACCACTGAGATCGATGATGGCTACACCAATCTTGTCGTAGTAGTGTACGACTTTCCCGATCTTTTTTCCTGCCATGTTGCCCTCCTTTAAAAGGTTAAAGGATATGACAAGTTTATTATACACCCAAGATGAAGTAGGAACTTGGTTGAGGGAGTTTGGAGGTAGTTGGACAAAAGAAAACGGCTCCCCAGGGGCGGGAGCCATAGCGTTCAGTGAAGATGTTGCCCTGCTAAAGCCTGAACAATTTAGCAGAGAGATGCGTCAATGGTCGGGGTCGTTCACCGCCCAGGCGCCGAAGCAGAACGCGATGATGCCAAGCAACCAGGCTACGAGTGTCATCCACGCACCTTCTCCTAACTTCCAGAGAAGAGCGGGTGCATTGAGGTGAGAGGTTACCCCCTCTTCTCCTCGGAGCTCGCGCACAATTCCACGCACATCATCCATCCCGGACTGGTACTGCTGGGACGACTTATCCATCTCGTTGAGTACCAGAAGTCTTCCCTCAAGCTCAACGAGCGACTGGTGGACCAGCCCTAGATCGTTGGTGGGGCTGGTGAAGACAAACGCCGTGGAACCGTGGTCCCAGCCGCGTTTCTCGAGCTCGCGGGTCGTTTGGCTGATGTAGCCGAGCATCGACTCGGACTGGGCAGCGACCTGCGCACGCTCCAGGGGGCTGATAACGTCACGATAGATGTAGAACCTGTTCAGGAAATACACCACACCGATGACGATAGCGATAAGGGCAAAGATCACACACAATACCCAACGCATTTTTGCCTCCTAAGGCAGTATTAGAATGAACCTGTGATCAAGTGGAAAATAACATTGATGTTAAAGTCTGTCAACTAAAAAACCGCTCCTGAAGCGGGTTCTTTTGGTGGAGCTATGGGGATTGGAACTAATTATAGTTGTTCAGTAATCAGTTCGACAAGCAGGCGGACGCCGTAACCGGTGGCGCCGTGAGGTGGATTCCAGGCCTCGAGCTCTTTGGCTTGGTGGGATGGACCGGCAATGTCGATGTGGGCCCATGGGGTGCCGTTAACGAAGTAGGATAGGAAGGCGGCACCAGTAGAGGCACCAGCCATGCGATCGAGAGTGCCGATACTATTTATATCGCCAAGTTTGCCCTTCATCACATCCTTGAATGACTGATCAAGTGGCATGGGCCAGATTTTATCACCGGAAATGTCAGCGGCTTTCTGAAGCTGCTTGATTAAAGGTTTATCTTCCGAGAAAACACCAGCGTAGCGTTCACCGAGAGCGACCATGCAGGCACCGGTAAGAGTGGCCAGATCGAGTATCAATTTTGGAGAAAAGCGTTTGGCGTATGACAGAGCATCGGCTAATACCAAGCGGCCTTCGGCATCGGTATCACCAACTTCGACATTTAAACCATTGTGGGCATTAACAATGTCGGCTGGTTTGTAGGCGTCGCCAGAAACGAGATTTTCAGTAGCCGGAATAATACCAATTACTTTTTCTTTGCACCCGAGCTGCGAGAGGGCTTGCATGGTGGCGATAACTGCTGCACCACCTGCCATGTCGGTGTGCATGTCCAACATACCGGCAGATGATTTGAGATTGTAGCCACCGGAATCAAAAGTAATTCCTTTCCCAACTAATACGATCGGATGATCTTTTTTGGATGAGTTGAGGGTCATAACAATCAGCCGTGGTTCGTAGCTACTACCGCGATTGACTGCCAGCAACAGATTCATCCCCTCTTTTTCGAGGTCGGCTTTGTGCAAAACCTTAATTTCTAAATTGGAGTTATCCTTAACGATAGCCTTGGCGGTGTTGGCTAAGTCCTCCGGTCGCAGATGGTTGGCAGGAGCAACAGTTAGGTCGCGAGCTAGATTTACGGCATCAATAACTGTGTTTAGCCGATTTAGTTCCTGTTTAACATCGGTCAAGACAGTCCCGATTAAAGTCAGTTCGGTCAGTAACTTGGTACGATTTTTCTTAGCATCGTCACCAGTTTTGTAGGTAGTGTCAGGATAGTTTCGCAACATAAACCCTTCTAAGAACAGTAATTGCGGGTTAGCACTGACAACTTTTTCGTCGTAAATGTAACCGACTGTCTTGGTTTGACGATCGCGGACGGTCAAGTAAGTTTTGGCACCAATAGAACGAAGCTGATCATCGGTCAGTTTAGTTTTATCGCCCAAACCAACTAAAACAAGTTTCACAACTTTGCCATTGAGGTGAACAAAGTCGGAAACGATTTCATCTGCCTCAGCCGAAAAATCCGATTGAGTTAGTCGAAACTTAATTTGGTCGGTGACTTCGGTTGGTAATAATAAGCTGGTTTTACCGTCTTTAATGACCGGAACAACTAAAACATCGACATCCCCCAGGCCAGATTTGGAAAAATTTAAGCCAATCATAAGCTTTTAGTTAACGGGCTATTATACCGAATCGGGTTATTTTTGGCGAATTCGTTTGGCACGGGCTCGGGGGGAGAATTGAATCGGTACGCCAGGCAGTGGGTAGATGGCGCGGATCTGGTTTTCGAGATACCGAAGATAGGTGTAATGCAGACCTTCTGGTTGGTCGGCCACCAATTCAATAACCGGTGGGTTGGAAGCAATTTGCCGGGCAGAGTGAATGGTAGGAGTGACATATTTGCCTCGTGGAGGTCGCTTGAGGACGGCTTGTTTAATAATGTCGTTGATGGTTTGGTCGGCGAGAGTCGAATTACGCAGTGCCCAGGTTTCAGCGATGAGCTGTTTGAGCTTATCAACGCGCTGACCCGTGAGAGCGGAGAGATATAATCTAGGAATCCAGGTGGCGAAGCGATATTTCTGCATAAGATATTTATCGTAGTCGGCCGTGATTTGGCTGGTTTTTTCGATCAGGTCCCATTTGTTAACTACCAGGATCGGACTTTTACCGAGTTCGAGAATCATTTCAAGGATGTGTTGGTCTTGAGCAATGACGCCCTCGTCAGCCTCCATGACTAGCAAGCAGATGTCCGCGGATTGGGCAGAGCGGAGCATGCGAAGGGCGGAGAACTTTTCAATCCCAACTTCCACTTTGCCCCGTCGCCGCAGACCAGCAGTATCAATAAACTCCAATAGGAAATTATCGAAAATAACTCGCTCATTAACGGCATCCCGGGTGGTACCGGCAGTAGCACTGACTAAACTACGGTTCTTACCGATGAGTTTATTGAAGAGAGTGGACTTGCCAACATTGGGGCGGCCTAGAATAGCTACTTGAATTAATTGTAAATGTTTTGGGGTAGCGACAGGACGCGGTTTTTTAATTTTGCTTAGTTGTTGGACAACTTCGTCTAGTACCTCTCCAATCCCCTTACCGGTCGTGCCGGAAGTTTCGAAAGTTTGTTTAAAACCAAGGCGATAAAACTCGGCGATAATGTCGGGTGATACTTTTTTGTCGGTTTTGTTGATTAGGAGTAGAACCGGTTTGTTATGTTTGCGAACTAAGCGAGCCACCTCTCCATCGTCGGGCTGGATACCTTCCTTGGCATTGACTAAGAATAAAATCAAATCGGCATTATCAAGGGCGGTACGAGTTTGAAGCATGACATTCTTGGTCAGTTCAGATTTATCATCTAGTTCAATCCCAGCAGTATCGGCAACAGTAAATTCACGGCCGTTCCAGATCACCTCGCTAAACAGCACATCTCGAGTCGTACCCGGCTCTTCTGCTAAAATCGCTCGCTTTTCACCGACTAAGCGATTAAATAGGGTGGATTTGCCGACATTAGGTCGGCCCACAATAGCAACTAGGTGTGACATAGGGTAGATATCATTTAGAGGGGTTCGATCCAGGAATAGGCTTTTAGAGCCCAGTCGAGCGCCTGGCGACCTTCCTGGAAGCGATTGGGGCTGTCTAACAGTACCACAACCACCTTTTGACCGCTATCGCCCGTGACAGCCGCTACTAACGACTCCCCCGCCTTGTCGGTGGTACCAGTTTTAACGCCGATTACATTCTGGTATTGCCCCAATAGCTTGTTGGTGTTCACGAGTTGATGGGTAAACTTTCCAGAAAGGTCTCGAACGGTGGTTTGAGGGGTGGCAACGATGGCGGCAAAGATGGAATTGTCTAAAGCAACTCGAGTGAGCTCAGCGAGATCGGTGGCAGTGGAATAATGACTTTCACCATCGAAACCGATCGGATTGGCGAAGTAGGTGTCGCTCAATCCTAGTGCGGTGGCGCGTTGATTCATGAGTGACACAAATTGTTCAGGAGTACCACTAACGGCATAGGCTAGAGCCATCGCTGCATCATTAGCTGATTCAATCAAAGTTCCTTTTAATAAACTATGAGCGGTGAGTTTTTCGCCGGCATAAAGTGACATTTTCGAACCAGTCACATCCAAGGCTTCTGGCGGCACAGTGATAATAGTATTAAGTTGGCTGCCATAGCGATCTAGGGCAACCAGAGCAGTCATGATTTTAGTAATTGACGCCATTGGTAGTTGAAGATCGGCTGACTTAGAGTACAAAATCCGATCACTATTGAGATCGGTAATAATCGCCGCTTTAGCATCTAGCTCGAGATCGGCAACGGTGGGGTTGCGAACAGGGCCGATGAGATAATTCAGATTAGTGGCAAAATCGGCGGCGGAATAATTATTTTCGAATAAATTAAAGACACTTAATAAGTGCGACTGAGGGTCACCAATAGCACCAGTAAAAAATCGCAAGATAACTAACAGTAAAGCCAGGCTACCCATGATTACTTTTTCCTTGGTTTGACTGATAGTCCAAGTTCGGCCAAAGTGGTATCGTCGATTTCTCGAGGAGAACCCATCATCGGGTCACGCCCTTTATCGGTTTTGGGGAAGGCCATCACTTCACGGATGTTGGGTTCATTTTGCAGCAGCATCACGAGCCGATCGAGCCCCCAGGCGATCCCACCGTGGGGTGGAGCGCCATAAGTGAAAGCCTCGAGCATGTGTCCAAAATCGGTTTCGGCTTTGGTTTTGTCGTACCCCATGATGTTTAAAGCGGCCATCAGTGCTTCGGGTTGATGGTTGCGGATACTACCTCCTCCGATCTCAAAACCGTTTAAGACAATGTCGTATTGGGCGGCAATGATTTTGTCGATATTGGTTTGAGCAACCAGGTCGTTCATGAACTCTGGTAATGGAGCGGAGAATGGGTTATGAGTGAATGTCCATTTGCCATCATCGGTTTTTTCGAAAAAAGGAAAGTCAGTGATCCAGCAAAAAGCTAAGAGGTTGGGGTCGGCTTTATCTTCCCGCAGATCAGGACGATCGGTTTGGTATTTATCCATCGCCTCTTGATAGCTAATTCTGGGGAAGGGTATGGTTTGAATCTTTTTGTCGGGGTAGACAGTTTTTATTAAGTCAATTAATAGTTGCTCGTTGAGCTGCATAACAGCTTCGCGATCTACAAACGACATCTCTAGATCGAGTTGGGTGAACTCTGGTTGGCGATCGCCACGAGAGTCTTCGTCGCGCAGACATTTGGCGATCTGGTAGTATCGCTCAACGCCAGCGACCATCAGGAGCTGTTTATATTGCTGGGGAGCTTGGGGTAATGCATAAAATGAACCGGCATATTTTCGACTAGGAACTAAAAAGTCACGAGCGCCCTCGGGAGTTGGGGCGGAGAGAAGTGGAGTTTCGACTTCGATAAAGTTGTGTTGGTTCAAAAACTCTCGAATAAATGAAATTATCCGATGACGCTGGCGCAAATTTTGATACATCCGGTCGTGTCGTAGATCAAGATAGCGGTATGTGATGCGTATCTCTTCATCCTCGACATTGTCATGGTCGATCTCGAACGGAGGAGTGGCGGCGGAATTTAGTACAACTAAATCGGTCGCTTGGATCTCGATTCTGCCGGTCGCAATCTTCTCATTGATATTTTTACCACCTCGTTCAACCACCGTACCGACAATTTTCACAACCGATTCGGGCTTGAGATTGTTAGCTTGAGCTTGGAGACTGGGATTATCTCCAAAAACCACCTGAACTAAGCCAGAGGCGTCACGGAGGTCAATAAAGATGATTTGACCCATATTCCGCTTACTGTGGACCCAACCCATTAGGATAGTACTGTCTCCAATGTGGTTAGGGGTATCAGAGATAAGAATACGATTTTCCATCATATAGTTAGCTTAAAATCTCCTCTAGCATAGCAAAAATCACCTATCAGGGGAAATGGTGGGAGGGCGACAGACTAGCTGTCGCCCGAAGTGATTTTGAAGCGCAACTGACAGCACCAATCTAGGAAGAGTAGAATTGGGCCGCAAAGGCTCCAAAATATAAAGGTGACCCAGTCGGTCAGAATACAAATTAGTCCGGCGAGCTTGACTACAACTGGGGAAACGAAGTGCAACTCTATATTCGGCGGTGCACCGATATAGCGTCCCATGATCTCACCACCTGTTAGAGATTATCCGATAGGTTTGCCAATGAACATGGCGGTCAGGGAGTCGAAGATATTTTTGAGAACAGGCAAGATGCCGGGAAACAGTACGGCCAGCAGTATGATCCAAAGCCAGTTCTTTTTAATAAGCTTAAACAGAAAGGATGCGACTGCTAGTAGGATAAGGAGTGAAACGACCCATTGAAATTGTTCTGGGAACATTCCCACAAAGGCGTTATAGGCATCCATAACACGCTCGAACATACCCTTACCGGCTTCCGCAGCAGCCTGCTTAGCTTGATCAGCGGCGGTGTCGACTACGGCATTAACGATGATATTACCATCCATAGTTTTACTTTAACACGGGTATAAATAGTATCACTATTACTAAGACATAAGTTGTTTGAAGTCTTCGACCATTTGGACGGGAGTCGGATCGACTCCTAGCTTTAAGGCAAGATAGTACGATGCCCAATCCATCACCATGAGGGTGGAAAAGATCTTAGTTAATCGATCTTGCCCCAACATGTCATGAAAGACGGTTGGGATGGGGGTCGGTTGAGATTTGAGAATATCAGCTACAACCTGCATGCGACGATTAATCCGTGGGTCACTATTGAGGTCGCGAAGCATAACGATTTGGTAACGATCATGGGTATTGGAAAAGCCAACCAGCTCGTTATGGTTCATTTCCGGCAAATAGTTCCAAAAGGCTGGAACTTTAGAGTTTTCATTGAGCTTAATTTTGGCGATCCTGGCTACTGGCCAATAATCATCAGCGGAGTAAATCAGAGGAATAGTACCACTCAACTCTTCACCGAGCCGCTGACCACTTGATCGCGTGTCGATGGTAGTTAATTTGACTGGCAGAGCAAGAAGCTCGGTTTCGACAGAGGGTGGCAGATGACCGGATTTAACCAGAAGGCTGACGAGGATAGCAAAAATGTAGCCACTAGACATTCGAGGCTGGAAGTTATCTGACTCCTTAATTGATTTGATA
>Ga0265297_10007354_pt1 | contig 15308 bp, 29 predicted proteins | sample Munlanlwell13791_FD_192502 | JGI IMG/M metagenome (GOLD analysis project Ga0265297, IMG submission 192502) | Leachate microbial communities from a municipal landfill in Southern Ontario, Canada - Leachate well 137-91 | ecosystem: Engineered > Solid waste > Landfill > Unclassified | place... | reverse complement strand
AGAGTTCCATCGAAATGCACTCAAGTTAGCGGCGAAGATCATTTTGGAAGAAATGGAAGCCAAAGGATTCGTTAGCATCCCCGGCTTGGGCAAGTTCTACACCGGGAGTGTGACTTGCAGGGAGGGCATTCCGAAGGGTCTTCCGGGTGGGGATAAGCCCCAAGACAGGCAAGAGTTTCTCCAAACGGTTCCGCGTTTCCGAGCCTACCGTCGGTTGAAAGAAGTTGTCCATCAACGAAAATACCTGTAACCCTGGGTTTAGTTTCCTGACGAAAACGGTAGAATACACGACCGGGATGACCTGTGCTTGTTGTGGGGTCGAACTGGTATCCGGCGGTCCTAGTTTGAAAGGGGGCACCCCCGTCATTGGATCCATTCAAGCAGACCAACCGGGGATGGAATACGTCTACCGAGATGCTGGGGGGTTGCTGATTACGAGCTTCGAACCCTTGGCGTGCCCAATTTTCATCGGAAACAAACCGGGCAATGTGGCAGGCGCAATAATGATGGACAGGGTTTCCATCCGGGCTTTGTCCGGGGCAATGCACACCGTTCAGTACAGAATGGAGGGTCTCGAGGAACGTGTTGCCCGTCTTGAGCGGGACAACGCCGTCCTGCGGGAAGCCATCTCCCAGCCCATAAACGCAGACGCGGTAGTGAACTTCCTCGCGGACATGGTGGCGGCAGCAGCGAGGGCCAAGCTTGAATCCGTCCCCGTCTTGATTGAGGGAACCCGGTACGCCCTTCCCGAGCCTATGGCCCGCGTCATCATCGACGTTGCTTCCCAATCCGAAGAGAGGGAATTCGTTTTCGTGCGGCAACGGGTAAAGGAAAAAGAGAAGGAGAGGGGAACCCCATGACCGACATCGAATGCCATGATGGATATCGAGTGCCACAATGAAGATTCCGGGATCATCCACTTCATGCCGTGTTGCAGCTATTGTTCCTACTGCGACCGCAACATCATCGAGACCGCCGCCATGGTCTCGCATTCAAGTCAGTGCCGGGATGCTTTGAAGGCCCGGGATCCCGACATGTTCAAGAGGGTGGAAGCGTGGATGGTGGGCAACGCGAAGCGGCCACGGCACGCAAAAGGTGAATCTTGAAAGAAGAGAAGAAAGCGCTGACGACGGCAGAGTTTCACGCCAAGTTGAAAGCCAATTCCTTGACCAACCGGGATCGTCTCGATTGGGCCTGCCGCAATATGTTTGCCGCAGACCGCAAAGAGTTCCTGCAGTTCCTCGTTGATCAGTATTGTTTCGAGTGTGGTTTCCGGAAAACCAAGTGCCGGTGTGTGAACTAGCTGATGTGACCGGTGACCACGATCCAGCCGCCCATGGGATTTTTCCGAACTTCAATCCCGTCAGGACCAAGGATCTTCAGCATCGGCGGGGGCTCGATGCTGAGTTTCCCGAACTTGGCTCCAAACTCCCGGTTAAAGGTTTCGGGGTTTCGTTCATAGTATCTCTGGAACTCTTCCATTGGGATGGTGGGGTTCATGTCCCAAGTCGGGATTTGGAGGCTCAGACGCCCATTGTTGGGAGAACCGAAGCCTTTGAGGAAAGCGTCGAAGAAGAACCCTTCCCTATCCAAAGGACTGGATGCAATCATGATCTTGCTTTCCACTGGCCCCACCGGTATCCGGGCGTCGTTGGGATCCTTGGAAGTGAAGGCGGAAAGGGAAGGCATGAGGGCCATGTAGACTTCCTTCGCACAACTCTGTCCGTTGTCTGGGAAGTGGGCTGCCTCATCCATGAAAATGAAACTGTTGCCAGCACCACGGAGTCCCTTGGCGATGGATGAACGGAACGTGACCTTGATCGTGGCCCTCGCCGTGGGGTCATCGGAGAACCGACCGCTACCCTCAATGTCGGCGGGCGTCTGATAACGGGTGTAGGACTGGGTGCAGTTCGCCCTGTAAGCCTCAAGCATAGGGGAATACTTCGTGATTTCACTGTTCTGCTGGTAGATGTACCCAGCTGCTTCCTTGTCCGTAGACACGCAGATCAGTTGGATCGTGGTGGGCCGGGGGAAACCGTAATGCGCCTGGGGGTTCTCCAGTTTGATCAAGCGGTACGTCTCGTATCCCATGACCATGGCCCCCATCTGGGTGGCCCCGCCCCGCCTTCCTTTGCACAGGACTAGTTCCTGAAAACCCTCGCTTTGCGTAAGAACGTTGACATTGCAGCTCCCCTGGTCGTAGAGCCACTCAAGGTATTCTACCTCGGTCAGTTGGGAAGCGGCTTTTTGCCACCCGTTGCATCTGATCCGGAGGTCGCAGCAGGTGTTGTCGAGGGGGATCCCGTAGAAGAGCTTGAGCACGAACCGTTGGACCGGGAACAGCTTGAAGCCTAGCTCTTGGTCGATGAACTCGAGCACGTTGAGCGTGGTGGTCATAAGACCTCCCCACTAGAGAATGAGACACTCTACGCAGGGATTCAGGTGGTTTATCGGGGATCGGGGTACACTGTATCAAAAAGAGGGTTGAGGGGAATGATTTCACCCCGCTCAATACGGAATCCAATGCAGCTTATCAGGGGATCCTCTACAAGAAGTCCTTTGACCCCATCCTCTGTCAATTCCATGATTTTAATGAAATCCTCATCCTTTGCGTAGAAATGCCCCCCCACCATGTGAACCGATTGAATCATGTAGAAGGGTCCCCGATTTCGGAGGATCGTTCGTTGGGTCCAAATTTCTTCATCGAAAACAAAATAGGGATGGGGTATGGTCGGCAGAGATTGGTTCGAGCTGTTGTAGACGGTTCCAGCCTTTTCAAAAGCAATAGACCTCGACTGATGCCCATTCTTTGCCACGGGATGCCCAAGGCGTTCCATGAACCCTGCAACCTGCAGCATGACGTTGTAGGACTGATGAAGAAAGGGGGCTGTAACAAGAGCGTTCCGTTGTGTTTCCAGATGCAAGCAAATACGGACAGCCATCCAAGTCGTGGCCCCGATTTGCCGGTACTTCTGACTGTTGGGGATGGGCAGTCTGAGATCCTGTAACCCTTGACTCCTCCAATGCTCGATGTTGTCTGCTATCCGCCGTTGAATGAAGTCATCCAACGGTTCTAATCCCAACTTGGCGTAGGCCTCTTCCAGGGTCATGGATCCCTCTCAGCTAGAAAATCGGATCCCCTCTCCAGTCGTCCATGACAGGGGGTTGGGGATCGAGAGCTTCGATCTCGTGATAGCGATAGGGGGCCGATCCATGGTCATGTTGGACCCACCAGGCATTCTGGAAGTTGGTCATGGGTTTCAAAACCTGCCCGACCCCCCCTTCCCGGCGGTTCATCAACAGGGAAGGGGAAGCCACCAGGGACGTCTTGACGACAAGGTTCGTGACGCGGACCCACAAGCCCCGGTGGATGTCAGCGACGTTCACTTCGCCAGCACCTCGAGGATGAGATCTCGGAGGTCCACAAGGGTCTTGGGCCGGGACTTGAAGGCCGTCCCGAGGGTGTTCAGGAAAACCTCGGGATCAAACGTCATCGGCATGTTCTTGATCTTCGAAACCAGGACTCCTGTCTCCGGGGTCTTGGGTTCGATGTACCCCGGGATGGGGCAACCGAGATGGTAGATGCCGCCCCGAACCCCCCGAACCCAGAGAACCTTTTCGCCCACCCTGGTGGATTTGCCACAGGCTGGACACACAGACGGCAGCATGCAGATGATTTCTTCCACGGAAAGCGGAGGCTGGATCGACTTGTCGATTGGCAACGCCCACCCCCTGAAGTTCGATACTTCTTCCGCGTACTTCCGTTTGGCCTCCCTCAGAGCATCTCTCGATTCGAACTTGACGATGAGTTCGGGCTTGAATCCAACGGGGGGCCCTGAGTACTCGCCCGTCAGCTTCGTCCTATCACTGCTCCACACCGCGTAGTACGCCTTGGCCATCGAATCCTCCTTCATGACGCTGGGTTGGCTCTGGCGATCAGGATCTTGTGAGAATGGATCCACCGGGGGCGATGACTCGAATGGGTCCAGTTGCCGAACCGCTGGCGCTCCTGCTTCCCCATGTGGTAGCCGCCGGTCACGATCTCCCGGTATGTATCCCCCTTCTTGATCCGCCCGTCCTTGTGATCCCGCTTGGCGATGTGCGTATAGGTCCTCGAGAAGGTCTCGATGGCGACCCCGTGATCGCAGGTGCAGTCATCCTCGTACTGGAGGCAGAGGACGCACTGGGCAGGACCTTCCGGCCCGTCGGGATCGGCGTCCGCATAACGGTCGTTCCTGGATTCCCCGAACCAGTAGGCCGCGTGTCCTGCGGCACCGTCCACAGTTGAAGTGTAGTCGTCTTCACGAGGCATGCTGCACCTCCGTTTTGGCTGCCAGGATCGTCACCCGCTTGGTCGAGGTCATCCACCGGGGACCGTTGCGGTAGTAACCGCCTTCCACGGTGAGCTTGTAGGTGTCCCCCACCGAAACCCGGTACTTGGGATCCGGCTTGCGGGCGACATGAGTCGTGACCCGGCGCAGCGTCCGGACCGAGGGACCGGGTTCGCACGAGCAGGTATCGCTGCCGTGTTCCGACTCGACCTTGCACCCGCACTCGTAGCACTTCTCGCAGGTGCAATCCTTCTCTTCTTCCCCGCAGTCATCGCACGTCTCGGGGGTCGGGCACCCTTCGCACACGCCGCTGTCGGTCCAACCGGACCAACCACAGACATGACACTTGATGTGCTGGTAATCCGACATTCAACACCTCCAAAAGTCATCGTTCGTGACCTTCATCTTAACTACCCGAAACCCGATGAGGCTAAACCCCAAGATATCGAAACGCGCTCGTGCGAGGGTTTAACGGATTCAACCGTCGGGTTGTTCAATTGTGGGTAGCCCCAATTGTGGGGGCGTGGAGGCCTGTTATGCGAGAGCCGGAATTGGGGAACATTGATTTTCGAAGGGCGGACCATCTGAGGTGGCGCGGGGTGGACCTGAACAGGGACGTGGCCCGAAAGGGGGCGTTCGAGCCGGATCACCTGATCCCGGTTTTCAAGGAGGGTTGCCGTGACGAGGAAGGCCTCGTGACCCCCGAGGGGATCGAGAAGGCTCCGTGCGTCCCCGACCTGTCCCCCGGTCCCAATGGGAACCGTCATGTAACCGTCGGTCCCTGGAAGGAACGAAGCACGGGCTGGACCGTGTTGTACTTCCGCACCGTCTACCTCGTGAAAAATGGAAACGTCTTCACCGGGACCGAGCGGCAGGACAACCCCCCCGTGGAATGAAGGTTTAGTCTCCACAAGTCACGGGTTGTATCACTGTGGAAAGGATGGGGGGTTGAAAACCATGGGAACCAAGTTTCCGACCATCGTGATGACAACGGCGCTCGTCCTCGGAACCATGTTCGTGCTGGTGATGTCGGCATCGACGCCGACGGTCGAGTACGACTCGGCAACGCGGAAGCCCGTGACCTGTTTCGTGGAACCCGACGACAACGGGGTCAACGTCCTGGATCCTTCCGATCCCCGATGCCAGAAGATCATCAAGGGCCGTCACAACGCGGTGTGGGTCGCCCCCCGTACCCGTAGGGGTCGTTGAACATGAAGACCGCAACGCCGACGCACCTGAAGCGAGTGGTCGATTTCCTTGGGGTAACAATCCCGTCGTTCCGGTGGACGTTCTACGATCTTCGGGATCCCGAAATCACATGCCTACTGGATCCGCCCTGCCACATCATCCGTGGCAGGTTTGGCCCGTTCACCCTGGACCTTCATGCAGACGGTGAGTGGACCGCCAACAGGAAATTCGGGAAGGGCCAGATCGACATGACGATGCCCCCGTCGAAGATCGCGGTGGCTTTCCTGGCCCTGATCAGGGGGGACTGAAGATGGAAGACATTGTTTTCGAGACCGCCGTCGTCTTCACCGGACACATGGGATATCCTGGTGGCCGGTGGAAGAAGACCTGTTTCGTCCAGGGCAAGTTCGATGCTTCCGATGATTCCTTGAAAACCCTGGAAGCCATCGGATCGATGTACCCCCATGTGGAATGGGATAGGTCGTTCGGGGAATCCTGCGACATCGACAAGTATGAGCAGGCGCACATGCACCGTGTCGTCCAGACCTACCCCGTCCTCCGGATCGGGGAACAGCGTTTCGCGCTGACGGCGTTCGTCACGGATGAGCCGGGATGTTTCCCCCCGAGCGAAATTTCCCGGGACGACGAGTGATTGATAAGGTGAAACCATGAAAGCGTGTGTCCCGACCATCGGAACCTATCTCCGTCTGACGGAAAACTGGATTTTCCCTCTCCACCAGGAGTACCGGAATCAGGATCTGGTAAGATCCCTGGGACTCAAAGTCACCTATGGGCGATACGTCAGCGGGAATTGGATTCAGCCAGACCCCGAGATGATCTGCCTGAAGGCAGGAACTTTGCTGTCGGTGACGCGGATTTACATTCGGGGGTCTTTCCGGGACTACGATTCCTTCACGTTCCGTCTCCTGGAATCCCCTGATCCAGTGTTCGCAGCCGGGAAGGCGACCAACAACCAGTGGGGAACGACCGTCGTCAAGGGTGTCAAGTTCTGGGCGAAGCTGGCAGATGTGAACCACATGGAATTCGAGTTCGAGGATGGACCCCCGAAGAAGACGCGGAAGGTTTAGCCGAAAGCATCTACGGGTAGATCCTTTGGGAAGATGTGGGAGATAGGAAAGTGGAACCTCTGGTTTTCACCGGCAAGTACACCGACTGCAAGGTTTTCGCCCCTGAGGTGGAAGCATCCGCAATCCAGCGGATTTTCTCGTTCCTGAACTGCCCGGTTTTCGCCGGGGTTCAGATCCGCATCATGCCGGACGTTCACGAAGGCAAGGGAGCCGTGATCGGGTTCACCGCACATGTCGGGGACAAGGTGATCCCGAACGTGATCGGCGTGGACATTGGTTGCGGGGTTCAAGGTGTCAAGAGCAGTGAGAAGGCCGACAAGGTGTTTTTCACCGAATTCGATAAGTGGCTCCGGGCCGAGGTTCCTGCCGGAAAGAACCATCGGGTCAAGCCCTACAAGGACCTCGAGCGGGTCTACCTCGAGATGATCGGGAACCAGTCCCAGTGGTCCGATTTCGAGAAGGGCATCGAGCGGGTCGGGCGCCTCGTGGCGCAGAGCCCGTTCCAGATCTGGTGCCAGGTCGGAACTCTCGGAGGTGGGAACCATTTCATCGAGTTGGACGAGGATCTTCAGGGGGACACCTGGTTAACCGTCCACTCGGGAAGCCGCAACTTCGGCAAGCGGGTTGCCGAGTGGTATCAGACCCAGGCGTGCATCGAGCGGGGTTTCAGCAAGACCAACGAGCTTGCGTGGCTCGAGGGGCAGAGCGCACAGGACTACCTGCGGGACATGCGGGTGGCCCAGACGATGGCCCTCTTGAACCGGCTCGTGATGATCGATGCCCTGGTGCAGTTCACGGGGGGTGCCAACAGGGTGTGGGACCGAAAGGATTCCCTTATCACGTCCGTCCATAACTTCATTGGCGATGACGATATCGTGAGAAAGGGTGCAATCTCCGCCCACGAAGGCGAGAAGATCATCCTTCCGTTGCACTGTGCGGCCGGACTCCTGATCGGCGTGGGCAAGGGCAACGCCGATTGGAACAACAGTGCTCCGCATGGGGCCGGACGGAAGATGTCCCGTGGAGACGCCCGCCGGGGGATCTCCATGCACGCTTACGAGAAGGTGATGACGGAAGCTGGAGTGTTCTCGACCTGCGTGGGTGAGAACACCTTGGACGAAGCACCGCAAGCCTACAAGGATCCGGCGGTGATCGAAGAGTGCATCGCGGACACGATGGGAATCACGGACCGGTTGCGGCCCGTCTACTCGTTCAAGGCGTCCGAGGACCCGGACAAGAAAAGGGCCAAGCAGGAACGGAAGTTCAAGCGGGAACGGGCAGACGCTGACGCGGTGGCGAACCTTACCCTGGATGGGGTTCCGGACGTAGACGAGGATGTGTAACGAATATTAAGAACCGTGGTGAGATAATTCGCAAGGGGTTTGATCATGACTGATCGCATCGAGTTCTACAGTCCATCGGATCTCTACGGGGAATTCTCGAATTTCGCTTATCCAATGGAGCCCATCCTCACCATGGGCTACGTGGTTGACACATCGGAACATTTCTTTCAGGCGATGAAGTTCATCACGACGGATCCCGCTTACGCGAAGCAGGTTCTGAAGGCATCTGGTCCGGGTGAAGCGGCCCGAATGGGTCGGGACCGGTCCAAGCCGCTTCGCAAGGACTGGGAATCTATCAAGGACGACGTGATGCGGATCGCCGTTTTCACGAAGTTCACTCAGTTCCCGTACCTCAAGAAACGTCTCTTGGACACGGGGGACGCTCTCCTGGTCGAGCACACCGACAAGGATTCCTACTGGGCGGATGGTGGGGATGGATCCGGCAAGAACATGCTCGGAAAGATCCTGATGGAGATCCGAGGATACATCCGGAATCCATCATCGGACAAACGGGACCACAACCGCATCATGCATCGAATCGAGAAGGGGTGACTGAATGGCCGCACGACGGGGTTACTTGAAAGCCCAGATGCCTGATTCCTGTCGGGAACCGGTCAAGACCTACCTGATGAAAGCCCAATGTACCAACTGTGGTCAAACGAACACCTACGATGTCCCGTTCGGGATCCTCGCCGTTCGACATTTTGCAAAGGCCCATTGTCTTACCTGTGGTTGTCGGGGGGTACTGCTTCAGGTCAAACCTGAGGGGGACCTGGGTGGCTGATCCAACCTTTGACGAACTGATCATTGAAACGGGTTGCACGATTCTTCAACTAAGACGGTTCGTGCGGATGGGGGCATTGACCCTTTCCTCCGAAAGCCGGAATCAGTTGACGAGGGAATCTGTCGATATCTTGAAAAAACGGTATTCATTGCCCCCAAGGGCTCTGAAAACCATCAGGTGAGGGACCATGGATTCGAAAGAGGTCCGGGCAAGCCATTTCATGTTCGAAGATAACAAGGAACGGACCCGCCAATGGCTTCATGCTGTCCTTGACGACTCTGATTGGTTCACCCCTTTGGATCCTAAGACAGACCCCCTAGAAGACGACCAACTTTTCCCCCCGTTGGAACGGGTTCTTCATGAAATCGCTTTGCTCCCTGTGAGCCCTAGTTTGAGTTTCGTATCAGACCAATGGGTGCTAGTCATTGCCCGTGGCACCGTGGACGGAATCGAGTACGTCACGTACGCAGAATCCGACTACTTCATGTTGGCCCTCGTGAAGACCTACGAACTGTGGCTTCAACGAAACCGCATTCTTTTACAAGAAACTGCGGAAATTGTCGGTAGTTTTACCCCGGAGACATCCCCCGGGAACCCGGAACCACCGGTTTTCACAGATCCATTGCTAGGATACACCAATTTCGATGAAATGAGCAAGATCAAGGATCCCGAAGACGAAGCTGCCCTTCTCGAAGAGGCAATGAACGGACGGAGGTGAACCCATGGTTTTCGATACGGGGGGTCTCTACTGCGTTGTCTGTGGGATCCATCGCCATCTTGGCATCCGAGGATCTCAGGATCCTGCGGGTCAAGGTTCGTTCAGGGCTATCCGAGGATCAGATCCGGGAACGGATGACATCTCAGGTGACCGATGACGTGCGAAAGGCAAGGGCAACGTACATCATAGAGAACGAGGGGACTTTCGAAACGGTTCGGGAACGGACGAAGGCAATCCTGAATCAGATAGGGGGTTTACAGTGAGAAGAACGCTGGAACTGATCATGTTGTCTTTGGTGCTTGGATGTGGAAGTGAAAGTTCCGATGACGAGTGGATCCCCGCTAAAGAACTACCCTTGCCTTGCGTGCAAAACAGCGATGAGTGCGTGCGAGGGATCGGTGGACAGAAGATGATTGTATACTGCGAAGTATCCGGGGATTCTCAGGATTTCATGTGGGTAAGATCCTTCACTTGTGACCCTGCGGATACATGCGATGATTGTATCTGCTCCAGGTGTCTAACCAACATCTATTTTTCCTATAAGGAAGAATGCACCCCGGATATCCAGCCATGTTTGAATGCTTGCTCCCGGTGGTGTCACAAAAATACGAAATGGCACCTGTATTACTAACACCGAAAAGGTTTAGACCTTTCCACACCGGGGTTGTCATATCTGGACGGGTAGGTACGTCCTGTCCTGTAGACGGGGTGATTGATGCTTTACATGAGCAAGTTCGTCAAGCGGCAGACGAAGGCGAGTCGGTTCTCCCACTGGGACATTCCGGATATGGACCTCCTGTGTCGTGTTGCTGAAAACTGGTGCTTCCGCAAGGAAGGCTACCGGGATGGGGTCGTTCTCGTCCCGGTCGATCCCAAGGGATTTTTCACGAGCACCGTGACCCTCAAGCCGGGGGACAAGCTCCGTGGCGGGTACGAGCCCCGCGTCCCCGGTGAGGAACCCCGGAAGTTCGTCTGCCTGGATTCCGGTGGGATTACAAAGCCCCCTGCGGTGGCCGTGGATGTTGTGATGTACCGCAAGGACGTGTTGGACGAAGACGGCGATTGGGATCCGATTGGAGACCCCAGAGTGCCTTTCATCGGGGACTGGGCCGTGATTTCTGTTAATTGCCATCCGACGGACGAAAGCAACGTCCCGATTGAGCCCGAGACGCTGATCGCGAACCACTTCCATCTGGATGGCGGGACCAACACCGGGATGGACAACGACCAGTTCGTCGATGCCCTTCGGGTCAGTGTCCTCTACTGGCGTAACAAGACCGTTCTCGGATAGCCCCCAGTTAGCACCCCAAGGGGTAGGATATTCAGTCTTCCCCCTTGGGGTGCTTTCATGCAACACCGGCGGATTTTTGTAGATGTCGATGGAGTCCTCGCGGACTTCACAGGTCGGTTCCTTCGCAATTACAACGCCCGCAACGGAACCTCTTTGGTCCATGATGATGTAACAGATTGGGATTACTCGAAGGTTGATGCTTTCAAGCTTCGGGATTCACAGGAGTGGGAATCCTACCTGGATCCCGAATTCTGGCTTGAGCTGGATCCTCTGCCTTGGGCTCATGACCTTATGGCCGTGATCGAATGCATGGGAATTCCCTTCGCTTTCCTGACGTCCCTCCCCAATGGATCAGCCCTAGAAGATCGTCGGAAGTGGCTGGACAGGCATTTCAGGGGGAAGGACACTCAATTCAATTACCCCTTGCACCCTAGCAAACGTCTCATCGAAGCAGCTCAGAAAGACCTGGTAGTCGGGCCAGGGGACCTCCTCATTGAGGATTCCATCGCCAACGTCCTTGCCGCAAGGCTGGTAGGGGCGGAAGCCATCCTCCTGGCCCAACCATGGAATGCGGGGGCAGCGGGTCGTATGACCCCTAGCGAAATTCTTGCCTATCTTCGGTGGCAAAAAGCCTAGAAACGGGTATCGTAGGCATCAGGAGGTTCCCCATGGACGAACTGGTGAAAGTATGGATCGTGCAGTTGAATGGCGAAGGGGAATACACCGTTGCCAACATCGAAGATATCCTCCCCGAATTGCTCGAAATGGATCCGGATGACGAGGATTTCTACACCATCCACTGCAAGTACATGACCCAGACTGAAATCGAAAACCTGCCAGAGTTCGACGGGTTCTAAAGGGGGGTCTACGAGTGTATATCATCATTGAGGGCCCTGACCGAGCGGGAAAAGACACCCAGGCTGTTATGCTTATCGACCGCATGAAAGCCGAAGGGCTGGACCCGTTGTTGGTGGCAGAGCCTTGTGAGGACCTCCCAACGGGAAAGCTTCTTCGGCAACTCCTGAAATCGGGGTTATATCGGGAGGCTCATCCCGGCCTTTTCCTGGCGGACCGGATGGCCCTTCAAGCTAATATCATCAAGCAGGCCCTTGAAGCTGGGCGGCCCGTTGTAAGCGTCCGATCTTTCCTGTCCTCGATCTGCTATCAGGCCGAGAATTGGCCCGTATCGTGGTTGTGGGCGATACATGATGCCCTGCCCATCAAACCCACTCATGTCATCATCCTCGATGTGGACTCGGAAGAGGGACAGAAAAGGGTTGGGAGAGATGTTCGAGTTCCAGAGGTGTACGAGAAAATCTCTATCCAGCGCCGTGTAAGGGACCGTTACCTGGATCTCCCCCGAGAGGACCTTTTCTGGAGGGCTTTGGCCCCAGATGGATGGGCCATGATCATCCCAGAACCTGACCGGGATGTGGGGGATGAAGAATCCAAACGGATCGTTCATGAATCAGTGTGGGGGTTCGTGACGGCAGGCCTGGGAGGACAACACAATGACAAGATCTGAATTCCTGACTTGGTTGGAAACTCTTGCAGAAGAGGGGGAGGGGGATGGGCAACCCCTTTTCTATCCGAATCTCAAAGATGCTATCATTGGGATTGTTGAGCGATTCGACATGCTCCCTGTGGTCCTGTATGATCGAGAGAAGGTCATTCAGATCTTGATGACGGATGGGATAGATGAAGCAACCGCCGAAAAATGGTTCGTTTCCAACATCCTTGAAATTTGGTCTGGGGGGAGAACCCCGGCTTTTGCAACCCTGATCCAAGAGGAAGCTGATGGGAACTAAGAACAGGGCACAGGACCAGAATAGACGTAGGCAGAAGGCTGCCGCAAAAGCAAAGAATCGGGCGAGCAGAAGCCGATCCAAGGTTCATATCTCTAACAGAACCATTGCCGATATGGCTGCCGAGATGTTCCCTGATGACCAGTGGCAGTACTGGGCCTCCCATGGTGTGAATTACCTCCTGTCGGATTTGGACACTGGGACATGGACCCCAATGTTCGAGACGATCTACGAAGGCGCTCAGATCGAACCCAACGGCATTGCCCATTCCTTGATCGCCAAGTATGGACCAGACAACGACAGCTGGACTCCCGAGGCCAAGGCTGCCTTGGCTTGGGTGGCTCAAAGCCGGGAAGTTGGATTCATTTACAAGACTGAATGTGTCAAACGGCTTGAGGCGGATGGGGACAAGGAACCCGAAACAACGGCTAGGCTCCCGTACAACGGGACAGTTTGGGGTGTTTTCCATGAGCTCAAACAGAAACTTTTGGCTCGGAAAAGTATCTAGTCCCCCAGGGACTCCGGTGACACACCGTTGGGACAGGTTCATGTGTCGGAAGACCATGACGGAACGTTCCTTGGGAGAGTGCCTAGAGAGTTTCCTGGAAGCCAACACCCAGATGGAACCTCTAGCCGAAGGGGAAGAAGCCCCCGTATGCCGGAAGTGTCGCCAAGGGGAATTGAACCGCAGAACTTTCGCGGAACAATGAGGATCTCGTGACGAACAAACGATACATCGTGGAAATGTTCACAGGTATGCCCTCACAGCCTCAGGATACTTGTGAGGTGGATACCCCCGAGGAAGTCCTCAACATCCTTCGCAACGTATCTGATCCTATCTCGAGGGTCCGACGGTTGACGATTCAGATCAACCCGAGCGGAGAACCTCTAATTGCTTCGGTTGAGGAACGGGTCAGGGATTACACCGAGAGGGCACTCGAAGCGAAGTGGGCCTTCGAGGGTCGCCCCATGTCGTTTCTTGAGGCATCCCGGGTAGATGATCCGGCGTATGATGATTTCCTAAAAACGAGGGGAAGAAACATGACCGACGAATCTAATCTCAAAACCGAACTGGTGATCCTTGGGGGTTCGGATCTTGACCATCCAGAGTGGAACGCAACGAATGACCGGTTCTGTTTACTTCACAACGGCAAGACGGTAGCCACTTCCATCAGTGATGGGGTTCCCTACGTGGATCGGATGATGGACTTCTACGTCGAGACGGCAGGACTTGAGAGCCCGCCCCCGGACAGCGAACTCGAGGTCGTGAAAGTGACTTTGGCATTCCATGTTGGGGATCGCCTCAAGTTCAAGTACGAGGATTCTGATTGCACGGGGCGGGTGGCCCATGTCCTCCTGGGGGATGATGGTAAACCCCTGTATGTTATGGAAGACATCGATCCCCCTGTGACAATGGAAATTGATCATACCCTGGCGGGTACGGCAGACGAGTTCAGTTTTGCTTAGGCCAGGAATTCTTGATCTCTTCATCCTCAGAAGTCATCCGGCCATTCTTATCCCAAGCCAGACGAGTGACCTTGAACGTATCGGGCAGGTAGTCCACGAGGACAGACGTCTGTGACCATTTGCACAAAGCCCCATCATTGACGTACGCACCCGTGACGCCTTTCCCCGCGATTTGAGCTGTCAACGGATTCCACTTGGCGATGTGAGAATGCCCGAAGACAACCAACCGCTTGCCTTGTTCGTTGCGGACCTTCTGGGCAGACATATCCAACTGTTCAGCAGCAGCCAGGACGGAATTCAAAGCAGAGACCAAACCATGTTCATCCTGCCAGGACTTGAACAGGTCCTTGTAGGCATCCGACACCTGCTGAACTGTCACGGACGAACCATCAGGCATCATGATGGTATCCGAGTAGGAAATCCCCGCATCCCTGACAACATACTCAAGAACCAGGGTGGCAACGGTCCACTTGGACATATCTTTTGTCATGGGGGGCAAGATACCTTTGGAAGCTTCCCGAACCTTGACCGTGATGTATCCCGAGCTACTAATGCCAGAAGCGGTCAGACGCCCATCCTGAACCGCCTGCGTGTGGATGCGGGTGATGTAGTAGCCCATCGGGCGATAGCCCTTGGCGGGGTCATGATTATCAGGGTCGGGTGCATTGAACAGGTCGAACCGGTGACCATGCTCACCCCATACGTTGCCGAGAGTGAAATTGTTTTCCATCTGGGTTGACGGGAACCAAGTCCGGAACAGGTCTTCCGGCAAATCCCAATCGTGATTTCCCCGGCAGTAGTGGAGAGCCATGGTAGGATCAGCAGCGACTTCCTTCAGGGCAGCCACGATCTCTGCGTTATCCGGATGCTCGAGCATCTGCTCGTACGTCAACGGGAGGGACGTTCGGGGGAAGGTCCAGTTATCAAAAACGTCCCCCAGCAGGACCATGTGGTTGATGCCTTGGTCCTTGAGATACCGGATGGTCCGGACGATTCCCGCCCGGTAGTCGGCCTTGTCTGGACCGAGGGTGTTATACCCCCCGAGGTGAAGGTCAGAGAGAAAAGCTACGCGATTCATGATTTCCCTACCCCCAAATCGGGACCCTCATCAAAGCATACCCCGGGGGGACGCGAAAATGAACTCGGTCTTGGCACCCCGACCGGTGAAACGAACTTTCGCCTTATCCAAGGGGATGTTAGCCTTCATGCAGAATTCTTCCAAAGTAGAAGGATATTCATCCCGGCCCTTGATCCCCTTGGCGAACTTGTTGTTCTCGGTGTACGCCGCTTCAG
>Ga0265297_10007352_pt1 | contig 15308 bp, 15 predicted proteins | sample Munlanlwell13791_FD_192502 | JGI IMG/M metagenome (GOLD analysis project Ga0265297, IMG submission 192502) | Leachate microbial communities from a municipal landfill in Southern Ontario, Canada - Leachate well 137-91 | ecosystem: Engineered > Solid waste > Landfill > Unclassified | place... | reverse complement strand
AGCGGGATCGATGTCGGGCAGATGCGATTCGACGTCCACGGCGGAGACGCGATATTGCGGCCCCTCCTCCACGACGACGGTGATGACATAGCCGCCCTTGGCCGGGTCGAACACCGCGTCGGAGCTGACGACGTGGAAATCCGCGTAACCATTCTTCAGATAGAATCGCCGCACCAATTCGAGGTCGGAGGCGATGCGGTCCGGATCATAGACGTCGCTCGTCTTGATGAAGGACAGGAGGTTCATCTCCGTCGTCTCCATCAGATCGACGAGACGCCCCGTCGAAAAAACATTGTTGCCGACGAATTTGATCTCCTTGACGCCGGTCTTGTCGCCCTCCTCCACGGCGAAGACGACGTCGATGCGCCCATTGGGCAGCTCGACCGTGCGATAGGTGATTTTGGCTGCGGCGCGGCCGGAGCGCTTGTAGATCTCGAGCAGGCGGGCGATGTCCTGCTGGATCACCGTCTGATTGAACGAGCCATGCGCGCGCGTGCGCACCTCGGAGGTCAGCGTCTCCGTCTTGACCTTGCTGTTGCCCTCGAAGACGACGCGATTGATGAGATTGCTCTCGGAGACGCGAATGACCACACGCCCCTTCTCGCGGCTGGCGCTCACACTGGCGAATCGGCCGCTGGCGCGCAGCGCCTCCACGCCCTTCTCCACCTCCTCCGGGCTCGTGCCGGAGAAATAGGAGCGGATCACGTCGGTGTCGCCGCGGGCGTTGCCGACGACGACGATGTCCTGCGCGAGAGATGGAAGAGAGAAACCGAGGACCGCCGATACGACGGCTGCCATGAGATAGGAACGATTCCGAAAAGCCTCGATGGACCGCATTGTCAATCCTACGTCCTCGTCGCGCCGTCGCCCGCCAGAAGGCGGCTGGGCTCACGAACTGGGACAACGCACGCACGCTACCGTACGCCGTCCGATCCGATATTCACCTTCTACAAGGTTTACGGTTTACTGCAAATGCCGAAGGCGACGAGTTTCCTCGTTTTGCCCGGCTCGTTGCCGCGAAGCCACGGTTTATGGTCAGCGTCGCGTTAACGATGGCGAGCCGCGGCGGAAAGCCGCGAGTCGCCGATGAGCGATCCTCCCCAGAATGATGGCGAAAAGCGGTCCAAAACGCCAGGCGGAACGAAATCCCTTCGGATATTCGTGGGAAGAATGCAGCGAGACGCGGGATGAGCGTTCAGTCGACGCCCGCGCCGGTCAGCCGACGCATGAGCCGCGCGAGATCATTATACGTAGAGAACACCATCAGCGTGCACACCATGGCGAGCCCGACGCGGAACGCGTATTCTTGCGTACGTTCCGCGAGCGCGCGGCCGCGCGCCGCCTCGATCACGTAGAAGAGCAGATGTCCGCCGTCGAGCAGCGGCACCGGCGCGAGATTGAGCAGGCCGATCGAGATCGACAATATGGCGATGAGATTGAAGAGCGGGCCGACGCCCACCTTGTCGATCGCCTTCGCCATCTGGCCCGAGACTTGCGCGATGCCGATCGGACCGGACAATTGGTCCGACGCCTCGCGGCCGACGACGAGGCCGCCGAGATAGGAGGCGGTCCGCTCGACGATCGTCCAAGTCTCGTTGACGGCGAGGACGAAGGACTGTCCGACATTATAGCGCTCCTCGCGCTGGTCGGCCGGATCGGAGCTCGCCTGCAGCCCGATCATGCCGATCTTGGTCTTGCCGAGCGCCGTCTCGATCTCCCGCAATTGGGGGGTGGCCAGCAGTTTCACATCCTCGCCGCCGCGGCGCACCACTATGGCGAGCGGCCTGCCCGTGGAGGAGGAGACGATCTCCTGCATCTTGCCGAAACTGTCGATCGGCTCGCCGTCTATGGTGAGGACGAGATCGCCGGGCTCGAAGCCCGCCACTTCGGCGGCGCCGCCCGGCTGGACCGAGGCGACCTTCGGCAGAAGAATATTGCGCCCCAAGGCGGCGTAGAGAACGGTGAAAATGACGATCGCCAGCACGAAATTGGCGAGCGGCCCCGCCACCACGATCGCCGCGCGCTTCCACACCGACTGGGCGAAGAAGGTTAGCTTGCGCTCCTCCTCCGGCATCGCCTCTATGCGCTCGGGATCGGGCGCGCTCGCGCCATTGGCGTCGCCATGGAATTTCACATAGCCGCCGAGCGGTATGGCCGCGAGGCGCCAGCGCGTGCCGTAGCGGTCGTCAAAGCCCCAGAGCTCCGGGCCGAAACCGATGGAAAAAGCGTCGATCTTCACCCCGCACCAACGGCCGACGAGGAAATGGCCGAGCTCGTGGAAGAACACCACCATCGTCAGCACGAAGACGAAGGGGACGACGTAGATGAGGATCGTCATGAGCAAGTCCAGCAAAGCGATACTCCCGGCAAACGCTGCTCCCCGAGAGTCCGCCTTTCGGCCCTGCTCTCTTGGTTACTGAAGCGTTAACATGCCCGAAGCCCGGTTCATCGCCAAGGCGCCGCGCGATCTTTCTCTGACAATATGGTCAATGTCGAGGGCGTCCTCAACGCTCCCCGGCTCGCGCGCCGTGCCATCCTCGAGCGCGGCCTCCAGCGCATCCGCGACATGGCGGGCGATGCCGCCGAAACCGATGCGGCCGGCGAGGAAAGCCTCGACGGCGATCTCATTGGCGGCGTTGAGGACGGTGGGGAGCCCCCCGCCCGCCCGCATCGCCTCGAGCGCGAGGCCGAGCGCCGGAAAGCGCTCGAGATCCGGCTTCTCGAAAGTGAGCGCGCCGATCGCGACGAGATCGAGCCGCGGCGCCGGGGTCTCGATCCGCTCGGGATAGGCGAGGCAATGGGCGATCGGCACGCGCATGTCGGGACGGGCGAGCCCCGCCGTGACCGAGCCGTCGGAAAAGCTCACGAGCCCGTGGACGATGGATTGCGGATGCACGATCACGTCGAGCTTTTCCGCCGGCACGCCGAAAATATGATGCGCCTCGATGAGCTCGAGCCCTTTGTTCATCAATGTGGCCGAGTCGATCGTGTTCTTCGGGCCCATCGCCCAATTGGGATGGTTGAGCGCCTGCTCCACCGTCGCCGCCTCGATCGCCTCTCTGGTCCAGGTGCGGAACGGCCCGCCCGAGGCGGTGATGGTCATTGTCTCGATTTTCGAGACGTCCTCGCCGCCGAGCGCCTGGAAGATCGCATTGTGCTCGCTGTCGATCGGCAGCAGGCGGGCGCTCCTCTCGCGCGCGGTGCGCATGAATGGCGCGCCGGCGCAGACGAGGCACTCCTTGTTGGCGAGGGCGACGTCGCGCCCGAGCGCGAGAGCGGCGTGGGTCGGCTCGACGCCGGCGGCGCCGACAATGGCCGAAACCACGAGATCGGCCTCGCGAGTGGCGGCCTCGATCACCGCCTCGCGCCCGGCCGCGACCTGGATATTCGTGCCGGACAGCGCCTCCTTCAGCGCCGCATAGCCCTCTTCGTCACGGATGGCGACGAATTCCGCTTTCACCGCGATCGCCGTGCGGGCGAGAGCCGCATGGTCGCGCCCGCCCGCGATCGCCGCGACGGAAAACCCTTCCGGGTCGCGCGTCAAAAGATCGACCGTCGAGCGGCCGATCGATCCCGTCGCCCCGAGCAGAACGATGCGCTTCGGCCGCGCGCCGCGCGCCCGAGTGACAAACTGCTCCGATCCCGCCCCTGTCGCCATATGCCGCCTACCAGATGAAAATTCCGGCGGCCAGGGACTCCTGACCGCGCAATCCGCCGAGCATCGCCGCAAAGGCGCTCGCGAAGATGAAGCCGTCGACGCGATCCATCACGCCGCCGTGGCCGGGAATCAAATGGCTCGAATCCTTGACGCCGAAACGCCGCTTGATCCAGGATTCGAAGAGATCGCCCGCCTGCGCCAGCGCCGCCGCGACCAGTCCGACGCCGAACAGCGACAGGGTGGCCGCGGCGCTCCAGCGGCTGAAATGGACCACGGCGACGCCCGCGAGCGCGCCGCTGGCGACGCCGACGAGCGTTCCCGACCAGGTCTTGCCCGGCGAGACGCGCGGCCAGAGCTTCGGCCCGCCGATGAGCCGCCCGCCGAAATAGGCCATCACATCGGTTCCCCAGACGACGGCGAACAGCCAGGCGATGGAGATCGCGCCATATTCCGGCGAATGGCGCAGCATATTGGTGGAGACGATCAGCGAGCCGGCGTAGAGCAGCCCGGCCGGCGCCCACAGCCTGCGCCCGGGCCCGGCCAGGATCGCGAGAATGATCGAGAAGAAGCCGAGCGAGGCGAGCGCGAGCGGGCCGCCGCCATGGGCGGCGAAGGCCGTCGCCGCGGCCAGCGAGGCGCCGCCGAGGGCGAATCGGGCGAGCGCCAATTCGCCGCCGACGATGCTCTGCCATTCCCAGGACACGGCGAAGCCGGCGAGCAGCCAGAACAGCGCGAAAGCGTCGCCGCCGACATAGAGCGCGACGAGGGCGGTGGCGATCAGCGTCGCCGCCGAGCCGATGCGCGGACCGAGATCCCCGAATCGCGCGCCCTTGTCGCCGGCGATGGCGCCGCCCGGCCGTGAAGGTTCTCTCATGAGGCGGTCTTCGCCCTGCGGTCGCCGGGCGCCAAGCCGCCGAAGCGCCGATCCCGCTGCGCGTAGTCGTCGATCGCCGCCTCGAAGTCGGCCCGGCTGAAATCCGGCCAATGAACCGGCACGAACAGCAATTCCGCGTAGGCGGCCTGCCACAGCATGAAGTTGGACAGGCGCTGCTCGCCGCTCGTGCGGATGATGAGGTCCGGGTCGGGAATATCCGCCGTGTCGAGCCGCCGGGCGATCGCCTCGGCGTCTATGTCCTGCGGTCGCAGCCGGCCGGCCGCGACCTCCTCGGCGAGCGCGCGGGCCGCCGCCGCTATCTCCTGACGCGCGCCGTAATTGAAGGCGACGACGAGCGTGAGGCCGGTGTTGGCCTCGGTCATCTGCTCGGCCTCCAGCAGCAGCGCGGCGATCTCGGGGGAAAGATCCTCGCGCTCGCCGATCACCTTCACGCGCACATTATTGGCCTGCAGCTCCGCCAGATCGTTGCGGATGAAGCGATGCAGCAGCGCGAGCAGGCTCTGCACCTCCTCGGGCGGACGCGACCAGTTCTCCACGGAAAAGGAATAGACGGTCAGATAATCGACCCCGAATTCGATCGCCGCGCGCACCGTCTTGCGCAAGGCGTCGACGCCGCGTCTGTGGCCCTCGAACCGCGGCAACCCCCGCGCCGCCGCCCAGCGGCCATTGCCGTCCATGATCAAAGCGACATGACGCGGCGCGGAAGATCGCGGCGCCAGGGCCGGCGCTCCCAACTCCAATATTCCACCATCTCCCATGTCTTTTTTCCGCGCCATCCTCGAGGCTCGAACCGGACCGACCGGCTCTTCGCGACAACGAATAGAAAAATCAAACCTGCATGATCTCTTTTTCTTTTTGCGCGAGCGCGGCGTCGATCTCGCGCACCGACTCGTCGGTGGCCTTCTGGACCTCGCTCTCGTGCCGCTTGGCGTCGTCCTCCGGCAGAGCGTGATCCTTGAGCAGCTTCTTCAATGTGTCGAGCCCGTCGCGCCGAACATGGCGCACGGAGACGCGCGCGTCCTCGGCGTATTTATGCGCGACCTTCACCAGCTCCTTGCGGCGCTGCTCGTTGAGCTCCGGCGTGCGAATGCGCAGCACCTGGCCCTCGATTGTCGGCGAGAGGCCGAGATTCGAATCGCGAATCGCCTTGTCGACGGCGGAGACGAGGCCCTTGTCCCATACTTGCACCGCGAGCATGCGCGGCTCCGGCACGCTGATCGTCGCGACCTGATTGAGCGGCGTCGCCTGCCCATAGGCCTCGACGTGAATCGGCTCCAGCAGGCTCGCCGAGGCGCGCCCGGTGCGAAGCCCGCCGAGCTCGTGCTTGAGCGTCGCCAGCGCGCCCTGCATGCGGCGCTTCAGTTCGGGCAGATCGAAAGTCTGGGCCATAGGAAACTTTGCCTATTCGTGAAGTCTGTCGGTTCGAGCGAGCGGGCCGCGCCGGCTCGGGGTCCAAGTCTCATAGAACATAATCGGCCGAGGCGGAAATCCCGCGCGCCATCGAGGCGTCGTCCTTTTCAGGGCACGATATGGATGCGAAACGTCCCTTTTTTAGGGAACGACATAAGTGGCCCGTCCTCGTCCTTCCAGCACCGCGCGGATCGCGCCCTCCTCGGCGATGGAAAAGACGATTATGGGAATCTTGTTCTCGCGAGCAAGAGCAAAGGCGGCGGTGTCCATCACGGCGAGGCTCCTGGCGATCGCCTCGTCATGGGTGAGCTGCTCGTAGCGCCGCGCGGAAGGATCGCGCTTGGGGTCGGCCGTATAGACGCCGTCCACCTGGGTCGCCTTCAGCACCGCATCGGCCGAGAGCTCGGCGGCGCGCACGACGGCGGGGGTGTCGGTGGTGAAGAAGGGCAGGCCCGTGCCGCCGGCGGCGATGACGACGCGGCCCTTGGCGAGATGATGCAGCGCCGCCCGGCGCGAATAGGATTCGCAGAGCGAGGGCATGGGGACCGCGGAGAGCGCCCGCGCCTGACGGCCCTGCGCCTCGATCGCCTGCTCGAGCGCGAGGCCGTTCATCACGGTCGCGAGCATTCCGATCGAATCGGCGCGCGCGCGCTCTATACCTTTGTCGGCGCCCTGAATGCCGCGAAAGAAATTGCCGCCGCCGACGACGACGGCGATCTGCGCGCCGAGCTCGGCCGAGGAGGCGAGATCTTTGGCGATCCGCTCCAATGTCGGCGCGTGCAGGCCGTGCGGCGCGTCGCCCATCAGCGCCTCGCCCGAGAGCTTGACGACGACCCTCTTCCATTTCGGCGGGTTCGACGGGTCCGTCATCGGCGCCTCTCTTTCGCTGGTCGGCCTTCGTTCGACCTTAATAGGAAACCGCCGTCGTCCGGGCAAGACTGGGCGCCGAGACGCGCCGGCCTGACGCGCGCTGGTCCGAGCGCGATCACAGCCCGCCGACGAATGCGTCGATCGCGCGAAAGAAGGACGGCGCGTCGCGGCGCGGAAACTGCGCGAGACGGCGCAAGGCCGTGAGACGGCGCGGCGAATCGGCGTCGCGATAGGCGAGAACGGCGTCGCGCCAGCCCGGCCCGTCGATCGGATCGACATAATCGAGCGCCTCGCCCGCGATCTCGCGAAAAGTCTCTATGTCGGAGGCGATGATCGGCGCGCCGCAGGCCGCCGCCTCGGCGACCGGCAGGCCGAATCCTTCCGCGAAGGAAGGCGCGAGCGCGGCCCGCGCGCCGGCGAGCAGAGCGCGCAGCGCCGGCGTCGACAGGCCGGAGACTTCGACGACATGCGGCCGCAGCGCCTCGCAGCGCTCCAGCATGTCGAGCACATTCTCATTGTGCCAGCCGCGCTTGCCGACGAGGACGAGCTTGGGCGTCGCCCGCCCCTCCCGCTCGGCGAGCTCGCGCCAGACATTGAGCAGCAGCAGATGATTCTTGCGCGGCTCGATGGTCCCGCAGAGCACGAAATAGGCCTTGTCGGCAAGGCGCGGATCGATGGCGGCGGCCGTCTCGAAGACGGGCGCGACCGGCAGGCCGGCGAGGCGGAGGGGCAAATCGGCCCTGCCCTGCTCCCGAGAAAAATCCGCGACGCGGCGCGCGACCGCGCCCGAGCCCACGACGACTCCCGCGGCGCGGCGCGTAATATTACGCATGGCGGCGCGATGCTTGTCCCGTTCGGCCGGGCGAAAGAGCTCCGGCGCCTCGAGCGGCAGCAGATCATGGACGAAGAAAACCGGCTTCACATCGGGCCGCGCGTCAAGCCAGCGCAAATGCCAATCCTTGTCGAGCGGAAACTGGCTGGCGTTGACATAGATCGCGCCCTTCGGCGCCGTCGAGGCCGGCCTTCCGATGCGAAAGGCCCAACGCCGCATGGCGCGCCAATTCTCGGGAACGGCGCCCCATCCCCTCCTGCGCACCCGCGCCGCGCCGCCGCGCTCGGGCGCCTCCGCCAGCGCGGCGACGAGTGCCTCGAACACGGCGTCCTCGCGCGGGTCGAGAAATTCGTTCCAATAGGTCTCTATGTCTGCAAGCGTGCGCAGCGCCTCTTGCGCCGAGGCCAGCCGCGGCCCGAGCGCCGCGCAGGCGAGCGCGACGCTTCCCTCTCCGCCCATGGTGAGAAAATGGCGCGCCAGAGCGAAATCGACGCGGTCGATGCCGTTGGGCGTCGGATTGAGCGCGCGCGTCACGAGACGCGTGACGTCATAGACGACCGGCCGCGACAGGCCCCCGGCGCCGGTGGTCAATTGTGACATCGCTCGCCTCGCTCGCGGCATCGCCAATGGTCGATGACGTCGTTCGATTCGCGAATCGCCCGCTCGCCCTCCTTGGCGAGACATTCGCGATAGCGGAACACCGAGGCGATATAGGCATCCACGTCGCGTCCGCAGGCCTCGGCCGGCCGGCCCGGCGCGAAGACGCAAGCCGGCTGTCCCGGCTGCACGCAGAGGGTGAAGCCCGCGGAGGCCTGCGAGAAAGCCGGCGCGGGAAAAGCGGCGCCCGCCGCCGCGGCGGCGAGAACGCCGAGACGGAACAGCGCGCGCCTACGAGCCCCGCGCGGACGCCGATCGATGATCATCCGACGCTCGTCGAGAGAGGAAGCTGCGCGAAGGATTGCCCTGTCGCGGCGCGGCGCGCAAGAGCGGGAGCGCGGCGCTACTCGCCGGGCGCTCCGCCCGGCGCGCGGCGCGCGTCCCGCGGCGCGCGATGCTCGTCGACGGCGCGCGCGCCGAACCATTCGATCGCGTCGGCGAGCGCGTGACGATAGGGGCGCGAGCGATAGCCGAGCTCGCGGCGCGCCTTGGAGTCGTCGAAGAACATGGTCGTCGCCGACAGGCGAAGGCTCTCGACATTGAGGAAAGGCTCGCGGCCGGTGACGCGCGCCAAGGCCTCGTTGACATGGGCCATCGGCCAGAGCGGCCAGCGCGGCAGCTTCACGAGCGGCGGACGGCGGCCGCTGAGGCGCGCCACCTCGGCGAGCAATTGCGAGAGCTCGACATTCTCGCCGCCGAGAATATAGCGCTCGCCGATGCGCCCCTGGCGCAGAGCGGCGAGATGGCCGGCGGCGACGTCGGCCACATGGACGACGGCGAGGCCGGTGTCCACATATGCCGGCATATTGCCGCGCATCGCCTCGAGAACGATGCGTCCGGTCGGCGTCGGCCGCACGTCGCCGGGGCCGAGCGGCGCGGAAGGATTGACGATGACGGCCGGCAGAGCATGGCGCTCGATCATCTCCTCGACCAGACGCTCGGAGAGGAGCTTGCTGCGCTTATAGGCGCCGAGCCGGTCGCAGACCTCGAGCCGCCGCGTCTCGTCGCAGAGACCGGAGGCGTCGGGCGCGAGCGTCGCGACGCTGCTCGTATGGACGATGCGCTCGACGCCGGCGCGCAACGCCTCCTCCATGACGATGCGGGTCCCCTCCAGATTGGTGCGCATCACGATGCGCGGATCGGGCGCCCAGAGACGATAGTCGGCGGCGACATGGAAGAGATAGCGCGCGCCGGAGAGCGCGGCGCGTAGGCTCTCGCGATCGGTCACGTCGCCTTCGAAAATCTCATAGTGAGGACGAAGATTGGCGCGCGGGCTCGTCGGCCGCACGAAAGCGCGCACGCAAAAGCCCTGCTCATGCAGCAGGCCCGCGACGGCCCCTCCGATGAAACCGCTCGCGCCTGTGACGAGGGCGATGTCGCGCGTGTCGCTCGTCATGGCCAAAGCGCCGATAGGCTCCGCTGCGCCGGCGCGGGGAGCGCCGCTCTCTCGAGACATCTGGGGCGTGAGGCTCGAAAGGCAAGGCGAGCCGCCGGTCGCCCGAATCCTGGCCAAGCGCCCTTCCGTGCGCCGTCGCCGCCGAATATGTCGCGAGGCGCCAAAACCGGGCCTGTCGTCGCGATCCGCCGCCTCAGCCGGCGGAGGCGCCGTGGAGCTCGCTGTCGAGCTCCTGCGCGGCGTCGGCCGGGGAGTCGGCGGCGGCGCGGCGCGCCGGCAGGCGATGGATCGTCGCCGTCTCCGGATCGTCGCGGTCCATCCGCGACAGATCCTGACGCACCATCCACACGAAAAGGGCGAAGGCGACCGCCGACATCGTCCCGATCGTCACATCGAGGACCGTGAAGCGCCACAGACGCGCCTCCACAACCGCCGGGCCCAGCCAGCAGGCGAAAAGGCTCCACGCCGCCACCAAAATCCGGAACTCCGTCGCCCCCATTCCGCCATAGGACAGCCGGTGCACCCCCGCCGTCGCCACCCGCAGATAGGTGTAGGAGCTCATCAGAAGATAGAGCGACAGCACGAACAGCGCCGACGGCAGCGTGAAATAGGGCGAGACGCCGAGCCCCACCACGATCAGGCTCTGCGCGATCAGATCGCTCGAATGATCGAGCAGAAAGCCGTAGCGCGGACGCTCGATCCCGCGATGGCGCGCCAGCGTCCCGTCCAGCGAATCGCCGAACCAGTTCAAGAACAGTCCGGCCACCACCGCCCACAGGAACCACGTCGACCAATGGGCGAGAGCGAAGCCCGCGGCGGTCGTCGCCGCCCCCGCCAGACCCACCGCAGTCAGATGATCCGGCGTCGTCCAGGCGGGAAGCCGAGGCGCCACCGCCTGCAGCACGCGCCGTTCGCCACACGCCAACAGGCTCGTATTCAATCGGTTCGCCAAGAAACCCCCTCGAAAACCAAGCCCGTTCTCGCAGCCGGCAGACGATCCCGCCCTCGGCCTTTTTGCACCGCAATATCAGCGACCGTCAGCTTGCCCGCGCAGAACCCCCGCGTCAACCGATATCAGCCGCCCCTATGGCGGAATTCAAAAGGCTTCGCGCCAAGGCGCGGCGCCAAGGCTCGACGCGGCGCTCACTTCACCGCCGCGCCGACCGCCGCGCCCTGGATCGCCGGCTGCGTCAGCATGGAAAACAGCTGGAACGCCTTGCCCACCTCCGTCAGCGGCGCGTTGGAGACGAACAATATGTCCTTGTCCCGCATCGCGAATCGCCGCGCCGTGAACAGCGCCGCCGGATTGCGCATGTCGAGATGATAGGCCACCGGAACCAGAGGCTGCGACGCCAGCAGCGGCGACACGGTCGGATAATCCGCGATCACCGCCGCCTGCTCGTAGCGCAGCACGAACAGCCCGCCCGGATCGGCGCGCTGATCGGTCAGCCCGCCGGCCTTGCCGATCGCCTCCTCCAGAGTGAGGCCCCGCGCGTCGAAATGCGCCACCGCATTGGCCCCCGTCGCCCCGGCCACGGTGAAAGTCTGCGGCGTGCGCTCCACCGTCAGCACGTCGCCCGGCCGCACGAAAATATTCTCACGCGGATTGGCCAGCAGCGCCTGCACCGGCGCCCGCGCCGTGCGGTCGCCGCGCGTCAGGCTGACGAAAGTCTCGTGCACCGGCGAGCGAAAGCCGCCCGCCGCCGCGATCACATCCATCACCCGGTCGCCGCGCAAGGTCAGCGGCACGCGCGCCCCCTGCGTCACCTCGCCCGTCACCGTCGCCGTATTGCTGATGTTGCGCGACACATTGACCAGCGCCTGCGGCTCGATCGCCTTGCCGCGCAGCCGCTCGACGATCGCCGCCTCCACCTCCTGCTGCGTGCGCCCCGCCACCTGGATGCGCCCGGCGTAGGGCACCGTCACCGAGCCGTCGCGCCCGACCGTCTGATCCGGGATCGCCGCCGAGCGCGAGCCGGGGCTCGTGCGGTCAATGGCCGGAGAGGAGAACAGGCCGCCCGCCGCCGCCTCCCACAAAGTGATCTGCAGCGTGTCGCCGACGCCGATCGGCTGCGCGGCCGGCGGCCGATAGTCGCCGAAGGAGCCGCGCAGCCCCGGCGCCGCCCGCTTGGCCAGCGCCGCCGTCACCTGCGCGTCGATCTCGACCAGCGCGAAAGCCGTCTCCGGCTGCGATTGCGTCGGCGTGCCGGCGCTCATCACCGCGTCGGCGGAAGGGCCGCTGCCCGGAAGCAGGCTGCAGCCCGTAAGCTGCGCCGAAACCGCCAAAACCCCGAAAATATGAAGCGTCTTCAAAACCACGCCGCCCCCGACCAATGCTCCGAGCCGCTCCCGAAGCTTCGCCGCGCGCCCAAATGACCCCGTCTCTACGGCAAAGACAAGGCCTTCCGCGCCACGCCCGCCCTTTATCCGCCTCCTTCGACCCTCGCGCCACAACCCATGGTTAACAAAAAGGACGCTCCGGCGACGGAGCGTCCTCGCTTCGAATTCGACCAGAAGCGGCTTTCGAGTCGGCGCTCGCGAGGCCGGCCCTCGCGAATCAGCTCTTGCCGCGCGCCTGCTCGGCGGCGAGCGACATGCGCACGAGCTCGGAGAGGCTGCCGGCGTTCATCTTCAACATCACATTGGCGCGGTGGACCTCCACCGTGCGGACGCTGATGCCGAGCTCGCGGCCGATGACCTTGTTCGGCATTCCATGCAACAGGCGCTCGAGCACTTCGCTCTCGCGCGCGGTCAGCGTCTGTAGCCGCGCCTCGATCGTCTGCGTCTCCGCGGCGCGGAACTGCTCCTCGCGCTCATAGGCGAGCGCGAGACGCACACAGGCGATCAGCGCCTCATTGTCGAAGGGCTTCTCCAGAAAATCGAAAGCGCCCTGCTTCATCGCCTGCACGGCGAGCGAGACATCCGCATAGGCGGTGATGACGACGACCGGCAGCGTCAGGCGCCGCGCCTTCATCGCCTCCAAGAGCTCCATGCCGGTCATCTCCGGCATGCGCGCGTCGGTCACGACGCAGCCCGTGTCGCCCGGCTCGACCGATGCGAGGAGATGATTGGCGCTCTCATGCTTCTCGACGCGGAAGCCGTCCGTCGACAGCAGCAGGCTCAGAGAATCACGAACGGCGTCGTCGTCGTCGACGATGTGAATCGTGGCTTGGCTCGTCCTCTCTTGCGAAATGGAACACATCCGACGAGACGACTCGTCGACGAGCGGAGTCGTCAGCAGAGGCGACTGGACCATAGGCATCCTTCGTCTCGAGAGGAAAATGCGGCGCGCCGAGCGGATTCGCGCGCGAACGCATGGAACGCGAAGCTTTCGAGCGCCTCGCGTGGCGAAAGACAGATCATGATAAAAAGCCCCGCAATAGCCAGGCGCAGGAAAAGCGATAGGATCGACGTTGCGCCGACCTCGATCGGCGCCGCCCGCGCTATAATGATTATTCTGGGCGCAACAGAGATTGACAAACTGGGGAATACACGTAGCTCGGGGATCGCGCGCGTGCGAATCACGAATGAAGGCTCGAATGTTCTTCGCGCGCCGCGACGCCGAACGCGCGCTCGCGCCACTCTTTCACTCACGACGACGAGGGTCCTCCTCTGCGCAGGGCTGTTCGCGGCCGTGGCGACGCATGGCGCTTTCGCCGAGGAGAGCGCCCGCGTCGACGACGAGGTCCGCGTCGAATGGCGCCGGCGAGTCGGGGACGCGCGCGAACGCTACGACGCTTTCGCCTCGCGCGTCGTCGCCGCCCTCGAGCGCGCCATAGAGACGAGAACGCCGCGCGAGGACGCGCGCCTCGACGATCCGACTCTGCGCGAAGGCGACATCGTCGTCACCGCGACGGGCCTGCTGATGTTCAAGGGCTCGAGCAAACTCGTCCCCGAACTCTCCGATTTCGAGCCTCTCGGCGAAGCGCGCGCGAGACGCTCGGACCATAGCGCAGCGCTGCTCGGCATATTGCGCGCCCTCGGCGGCCGCTGACGCCGCGCGGGAGGCCGGCGCGCCATTTGGTGTCGCGCGGATCGTTTCATGCTAGAGAAGCGCCGAGAGATCGCAACGCCGGCCTTGAACCGGACGCCGCGGAGAAGACGAATGTTCATCCAGACCGAGACCACGCCCAATCCCGCCACGCTGAAATTCCTGCCCGGCCGCCCCGTCCTCGCCGAGGGCGCGCGCGAGTTCCGCACGCGAGAGGCGGCCGCCGCCTCGCCGCTCGCCGGCGCGCTGCTCTCGATCGACGGCGTCGAGGCGGTCATGTTCGGCCCCGATTTCGTCTCCGTGACCAAGGCGGAAGCCGAATGGGCGCATCTGAAGCCCGCCATCCTCGGCACGATCATGGAGCATTTCACCTCCGGCCAGCCGGTGGTGACCGACGGCGCCGAGGCCGCCCCGGCGGAATTCTTCGATCCCGCCGACGCCGAGACGGTGGCGCAGATCAAAGAGCTCATCACGACCCGCGTGCGCCCGGCGGTGGCCAATGACGGCGGCGACATCACTTTTCGCGGCTTTCGCGACGGAATCGTCTATGTGGCGATGAAGGGCTCCTGCTCGGGCTGCCCCTCCTCCACTGCGACGCTCAAGAACGGCATCGAAAATATGCTGCGCCATTTCGTCCCTCGAGTGGTCTCGGTGCAGCAGGTTTGAGACGCCGCTTTGAATGGCGCGCGAAACCCGTCATAATCCGCCGGCAATGAGAATCCTCGCCATCGACACGGCGCTGCCCGCCGTCTCCGCCTGCGTGCTCGACCTCGGGGCCGCCGAACCTGTCGCCAGCGAGACGGCGCCGATGGAGCGCGGCCACGCCGAGGAATTGCTGCCTCTCGTCGAGCGCGTCGTCGCCGCGGCGGGCGGCGGCTTCTCGGCGATCGGGCGCGTCGCGGTCACGGTCGGGCCCGGCTCCTTCACCGGCATCCGAATCGGGCTCGCGGCGGGCCAGGCCATCGCCCTCGCCCTGAAGACGCCCATCGTCGGCGTCTCGACCTTGGCGGCTCTGGCCGCGCCTTACGTGCTGGTTCCCTTCGACGGCGTGGTGGCGGCGGCGATCGACGCGCGCCACGGCCAAGTCTATGTGACCGCCTATGGCCCGGATGGGCGCACGCTGCTCTCGCCGCGCCGAGTCGGCGCCCATGAGGCGTTGCGGGCGCTGGGCTCCGGCCCGCTGCGGCTCATCGGCTCGGGCGCGCCCCTGCTCGCGGAGGAGGCGCGCCTCGCCGGCCTCGAGGCCGAGGTCGCGAGCCGGGCGGCCGCGCCCGACATCGCTTTCGTCGCGCGGCTCGGCCTCGCCGCCAATCCGGCGACGGCGCCGGCCCGGCCGCTCTATCTGAAGGCGCCGGACGCCAAGCCGCAAGAGCGCCCGCCGCAGGAACGCCCGCCGCAAGACGCGCTGGCCGGCGCGTGAGTTGCGGCGCATGAGTCTGCTTCCGACCTTCTTTGCCAAGCCGCATTTCGTGATTCGCCCGATCGGGGCCGATCACGCCTATGACTGCGCCAAGCTGCACGCGGCCTCCTTCGCCTATCCCTGGTCCAAGATCGATTTCGAGAGCCTGCTGACCGACCGCACCGTCCTCGCCGATGGGG
>Ga0265297_10007350_pt1 | contig 15310 bp, 13 predicted proteins | sample Munlanlwell13791_FD_192502 | JGI IMG/M metagenome (GOLD analysis project Ga0265297, IMG submission 192502) | Leachate microbial communities from a municipal landfill in Southern Ontario, Canada - Leachate well 137-91 | ecosystem: Engineered > Solid waste > Landfill > Unclassified | place... | reverse complement strand
CTTCAGGAGAGTCTGCCCCCAAAACGCGGGGAATTTTTTCCAGAGGAAACTTGCTGTTGCCCGGATCAATGCGCTCGGGACAGTGAGCGAGAAAAACGTCTTGACCAACTTCTAAGTCAGCTTTTTGGAGTAACGGAATGAGAACTTCTTCACTCACCCCTGGATTCACGGTAGACTCCAGAATAATCAAGCCTTGTGGTTTGATCAGCGTCGCGGCCGTGGCCGTTGCCCCTAAAACGGGATCTAAGTTGGGTAAGTCTTGATCATCGACTGGCGTAGGTACGCACATGACGATGACGTCATAACTGGTAAGTGAACTAGAGTCGGTTGTCACCGTTAATGGGTATCGTTTGAGTCGTTTTTTCGTGGGTGCATCTATCCAGTTAGCCTGACTTGCCTGAATGGCCTTAATCTTGCGCGGGTCCAGGTCATAACCCGTCACCTGGTATTGCGGTAAAGAATTTACCAGGGAAGCCACCGGTAAGCCAACATAGCCCAAACCAATGACAAGTACGGATTGTGTCGAAACACTCTTGAGAGGAGATTTACCCTGACGTGACATGAGGGCATTATAGCTATTTTTTCAAAAAGAGCAGTGAGCTCCAGGAAAAAACGAGAAGGATATTACCGTTTGATCAATCGATCGGCTTGTTGAGCGAACTTATTCTGGAGAAGTTGCTCATTTGAGGTATTGAGATTTTTTCGCCGGGTTTTGCTGGCGAAATCAATGAGGACCACACAGCCCTGATCGCAAGCAGTTTCGGGATGCAAAATAATATTTCCCGGATTGGGATCTTCAACCCAGATGTCAAAACGACGAAAGAGTTCGAGAGCGTGTTCAAAAGCAAATTGGTAGATGGAATACAGCCAAAGTTGAAAATTGCGGTCGCCTCGATTCTCCTTATTTAAAAACTCAACGGTTGGTCCCAGATGTGGAGAGCGTAAAGCAGGCAAAGCGGTATCAGTAACGAGCACTTCGAGTATCTGAACCTGATTGGCCAGGGCTTGGAGCTCATTGAGCTCGAGTGATTTGGAAACTCCGAGTTTTTCGTAATCAATGCTTTTCACGAGGCCTGGTGTGCCAGCAACTTTATACCATTCCTGATGAGCGGGATCATAGAGCACCAGGAAAAGGCCACGCCCCGTTTCGCCCTTCATTTTGAAAAGACGAAATGGCTGACCGTTTATCATCACTTCCTGCGAGCGAGTGGCCTGGTAGCCATTGCAGGAAACGGTTTCACCAGCATCCAAAGGGATGATTCCGCGATATTGGGCTGGTATATCAAGCATTGCCATGGAGGGTATTATAAACCAAAAGGCCTATAATTTTGAGGGAAAAAATTTGTGGCTTTCCCTATGAGATACAAATCCAAGGTCTCTGCTACAATGAGTTTATGCCTGATGATTTGACTCAGCGGATCTTGTCATTACCAATTGTCTCGCGTTTTGTCCACCCGCCTCAGTTCTATTACTATCGGGAGTTATTGTCTGAACTTACCAAACGGGAAATAAAGCAGCGTTACAAGCAATCCGTCCTCGGTTACGCCTGGGTAATTTTGAATCCACTCCTGCAAATGCTGGTCATGGCTTTTGTTTTTTCGAAGATTTTACGCGTGGCTAACCTTGGCGTGCCCTATCCCATCTTCTTGTACGCGGGCCTTTTACCTTGGACACTTTTTTCCAACTCTCTTATGTCGAGTGTAAATGCCTTAGTTGGTAATGGCGGTCTGCTCACGAAGATTTACTTTCCCCGTGAAATTTTTGTCCAGAGCACTATCTTGGCGAAAATCGTGGACTTTTTTCTGTCCTCAACCGTCTTTATCCTGTTTATGATGTACTACCGTATTCCACTGAGTATTCATATTTTGTGGTTTGTTCCTATCTTTCTCATTCAAAACTTTTTCACCTATGGGTTATCACTGGTGATGGCCGCGGCCAATTTGTTTTATCGTGATATCCAATATTTGCTCGGTCTGATGTTACTCGTGTGGATGTATCTTTCTCCGGTGATTTACCCTGTTGAGATGTTTCCCGATAAGTACCGTTGGATTTTCCAACTTAACCCCATGGCTGTTTTTATTAATGCCTATCGCCAGGTTATTCTGGGTGGATCAGCTCCCAACTTTATGAGTTTGGGTATTGGTCTAGTGCTTTCCTTGGCCCTTTATGTTTTTGGTTATATCTTGTTTAAAAAACTGGAAGGAGTATTCGCAGATGTCGTCTGATGTCGCTATCTCCGTGCAACATGTTTCCAAGTTGTTTCACAAACAGAAACAGCGCACGTTTAAAGAGCTGATTCCGGCTTTGTTTGGTGGCCAGAAGGTAGTTGATTCTTTCTGGGCCTTGGAAGATATAAACTTTGAAGTCAAAAAAGGGGAGACTATTGGCATTGTTGGTCCCAATGGATCAGGAAAGTCGACCTTGCTGAAGTTAATTGCCGGTGTGAGTCGACCGACCAAAGGCAAAATTACAGTCAATGGTCGGATTGCCCCATTAATCGAGCTAGGCGCTGGTTTTCACCCTGAATTGACAGGGAGAGAGAATGTTTTTTTGAACGGGGTGATTTTAGGCCTCACTCGCAAGGAAATTGAAGCTAAGTTTAAGGAAATCGTTGATTTTGCTGAGCTGTGGGACTTTATTGATCAACCCGTTAAGCACTACAGTTCGGGCATGTATTTGCGCTTGGCCTTTGCGGTGGCGGTGCATACGGACCCAGAAATCTTGCTTATAGATGAGATCTTGGCCGTGGGTGACGCGAGTTTTCAGGAGAAGTGTTTTGCTCGCCTGAGAGCATTTCAAGAAGCCGGAAAAACCATTGTGATTATTAGTCATGATCTCACTTCCGTTCAAGATTTTAGTGATAAAGCTCTCCTTATACAAAATGGTAAGGTGCAATTTGCTGGCAAACCTGCGGAAGTGATTGCTCACTATAGAGCTGAGTGAGGATAAACTTGTAATGAAAATCGCGTATTTTGTGCATTGTTACCCACCCGCCAAGGGTGGTTTAGAATTTTTAAGTGGCGAGATAGTAAAGATTTTGCGTGAGGCCGGACATGAGGTCCATGTTTTTACTGGTAAAGGGGCAACCCTGGATAGTTACAAGATTTTTTCCGATTGGGTTGATGAGAAAAAAGATCCCGATTACATTCACCGCTTGCCACTGCGATTTTTTTGGCAGAGATTAGCTAACAAATTTTTGAATAAGCTCATATTCTTATCAGGTTTTTTTTCGCCGTGGTATTTTGGCCCAATTTTGCAATACACAAAACAAGACGAAGAGATTATTGCGCAATGTGATTTGATTTTTGGGGCAGGGATGCCGACAAAGATGTTTTATGACTCTTATCTCTTTGCCAGAAAATATGACAAGCGATTAATTGTTCATCCTTCATATCATGATGTGAATTATTACAATCGCTCCTATTTTTTTCAGAAGGTATTGAGTTTTGCGGAGAAAGTAATTGTGCAGACACCACTCGAAGAGAAACAAATTTCATCAAATTATAAAATTCCAGATGGCAAGTTTGTCAGATTGGCATACTCACCGTACACAAATGATCAAATCAAGGCCCAAATTAAGAAGGTAGAAAAAATTCAGCCATCACTTTCTTCAGAAATAGTTTGTGGGTTCATTGGGCAAATATCTGTGAGAAAGAACTTTGATTTGTTTTTTAACATTTTGTGCAACATAAATGACAGTAATAAGCTTGGCAAACAAATCAAAATGTATTTTTCTGGAGTAAAAACAAATACATCGTCATCTATTGAGAAATTATTTGAATCACATAAAGACAAAGTAATAATTAAGTACAACTTTGAAAATAAAGACGAAGAGTATAAAAAAATTGACATATTTATCAATCCTTCGGTTCAAGAGAGCCTGGGCCTTGTAAATTTTGAAGCAATTTTTCACTTGATGCCCTTGTTAGTTTCAAGTGAATCAGCATTTTACAGTCTTGATAAGGCAGATAATAATTTCTTATCTGTTTCCAGTGGTAAATCTGCTATAACCAAAATTGAAAAAGTGAGTATGATGACTTTGGACGAAATGAAGTCTCTTTTAAAAAAGCAATTGTTTTTTTTGCTTAATTTTTCGAGAGATAATTATGCAATAAAATTTTTAGAAGTTGTAGAAGGTTAATATGTCTTTATCTAATTCTTTCTTAAAAAACGAAAAAAGAGTGAGCTATGCAGATATTGAAAAAATGCTTGAACATGAGAAATCAAATATTCTTTTGAATAGTGATCATGATTTTTCAAAACTCCTTAAGATAGAATTTTACATTGAATTGTTTAAAAAAATTTCTAAAATAATCAAAAAATGCAAGCGCTATATTCTTAGCAAACCAGATGCAATTTTACATTACAGTGAATTCGACGCCGTTGATTATCAACGCTTTGTTAATCAGGCCTATCTCAAGCTATTAGGAAGATATCCTGATACAGATGGTCTTGATTCGAATGTTAGAAGATTGCAGAGTGGTTGGAAGAGAGCTGATATTCTTTTTCTTCTTCTTCATTCTGAAGAGGCTCTGTACCGCAATATAAAAATAAAGAATTTTTATTGGCACTTTGTATTAGATCAATGTAAAAAAATGCCGATTGCTGGAAGACTGCTTGAGATATTAGTCATCTTGATTAGGCTTCCCACCTTAATTACTCGGCTGAGATTGGATTTGGAGACACTTCGATCTGAACGATTTGACACCAATCAAATAGATGAGTTACAAGAAGCTATCTCAGTAATTGAGAATAAAATGGGAATTACATCTCGTTTATTGCAAGGTGATAAGCAAGATCTCTATCTACAATTTGAAAATAATTTTAGAGGCTCTCAGGCAATCATTAAAAAAAGACAAAAATTTTATCTTTCATTTTTGAAGAAGAGTGATTCGAATAAAAATACCCCAATTTTAGATGTGGGATGTGGCAGAGGAGAATGGCTTGGTGTTTTGAAAGATGCGGGATACTCTGTATTAGGAATCGATACCAACAGTGAAATGATTCAGGCATCGAAAGAAAAGGGTATTCAAATGGAAGTGGCTGAGGCAAATAACTTTTTATCCTATCAATCAGATGAGAGTTTTTTAGCTGTTACCGCTTTTCATGTTGTTGAACATATGTTTTTTGACGATCTTGTTTTATTTTTGCAGCAGGCTTATTCGAAAACTGTTAAGGGAGGAGCCATTATTTTAGAAACCCCAAACCCAGAAAATCTGATTGTGGGCGGCTGTAATTTCTATATGGATCCAACCCACAAAAGGCAGTTGCCACCATTACTATTGGAATTTCTTGTGAAAACAGTGGGATTTAAGAAGACCAAGATTGTTTATCCTTTTGATAGAGAGAAGATGAAATCGAATAATGAACAACTGAATGACTTTTACAATAGTCACATTGGAATATCTCCAGATTATGCAATCATTGGATACAAGTAAACTAAAAATACTTATTGTTACACCATGGTATGGTGCATTTGCGGGTGGTGCTGAAGTGTTGGCAAGAGGTTTGGCAGAAAATTTTCAGTCAAGAGGTTTTCAAGTTGAGGTTTTGTCTACATTAGTGGCGTCTCCATATGATGATTGGTGGCAATCAAACAAAGGCCTCCCTAAAAAGGAGATAATAAATGGCGTCTTGGTTAGTAGATATGACCCAGATGGAGGAGAAAATAAGTTTAAATACCAATCTGTTGTTCAAAAAATGTCGAGAGGTGAAACACTGTCTCAGCAGGATAAATTTGATTTTTTTTATAAAGGCATCACCTCAACTTATTTGATTGCTTCAGTTAAACAATATTTGGAGAGCGGTTGGAGAGTTATAGCGTTACCATATTTCCAATCACTAACTCATAATTTAGTGGCAGCTTATCCAGGTCTCATTGATCTTGTTCCTTGCCTCCATGACGAGCCCGAATTCTATTGGCAGCCTGTAGAAAAACTCATAGAACATGGTAGAGCTCTGTTTTTTAATAGCCCTGAGGAAAAGCTTCTATCAGTCCGTGTTTATGGATCGAAATTTTTAGACAAAATTAAGGGATATCCTGTGGTTGGCGCTGGTTTGGATACTCAGAAAATGATGTCTCGAGTGAAAGTATCTTCTAAATTGCCTGATAATTATGTCCTGTATGTTGGTCGCAAAGAAAAAGGAAAAAATGTTCACATACTTTCGAGCTGGCATGAGCACTTTCTGAAAACGCAAAATAAAAGAATTAGTTTGGTTTATATCGGGGGTGGAGATAGAGAGATAGTTCCAAATAGCGCTTCTTTTATTGATCTTGGATATGTGAGTGATGGTGAAAAAGATTACTTAATAGGAAAATCAATTTGCGTTGTTAATCTTTCTGATAACGAGAGTTTTTCGTATGTGATTATGGAGTCTTGGTTAAATAAGAAGCCAGTGATAGTTTCTTCCAAGTGTGAAGTAACTTGTGGACATGTGAAAAGATCTATTGGTGGTTTTTGTGTTGATAATAAGGATTCTTATTCTACTGCCCTGAAAATTTTTTCAGAAAATGCTGATATTTCGACTCAGTTGGGAAACAATGGAAATGAATACGTATTGTCAAATTATTCCTGGGATAATGTGATCGGGAAATATGTCAGTTATATGAATGAGTTGGCATGAATATACTAATTGACAGCCAAACTCTTTATACTCCTGAAATTCAACGTGGCATAGGGGTGTATTTTAAAGAATTGATTGAAGCATTAATCAAAAGCAATATCGAGCATGATTTTTATATATTAGTAAAAAATGAAGATGATATAAAAATCTTTTCTGAGTTTACCTTTTCTAATGTAATACCTGTTTATAAAAAGGAATTTGATTTTTTCTTTGCTGATGGTGCAGAGGTTAATCAAGAAAATTCAGTTCGCTATTCGCAGATGATTCATGCGCTTATTTCTGACTTTTCTATAGATATTTACTGGAGCCCCAACGCTCTCATGAATAACGTTTTTCTACCCAGTAAAGAAAATGAAAACGTTATTTATTTAGCTACAATTTATGACCTTATTCCTCTGGTAATGCAAGATAGATTTCTTGATGTCTGGCCAGCGCATATCAAAGACATCTATTTGCACAAACTCAAAACCTTATCTCATTACAACCATTTATTATTCATATCCCAATTCACAGCGAATGACTACGAAAAAAACGTAAATCATGATAAGAAACAGAAGAACACAATCATTACTTTGGGAGTGTCTAAACATTATCGTCCACTGAATTTTCCAATGGCAAACACCTACAATGAGAACTACATCCTTTATGTGGGTGGATTTGATCCGAGAAAGAATATGCCTTTTGCCGTTACGGCGTTTTCTCTGTTTTTGCAAAAACATGAAGATAAAAATGTAAGACTTAAAATCGTTTGCTCAGTCAATCAAGAAGAAAAGAAAAAACTCTATGAGCTAACAGACAAGCTGGGAATAACTAGCCAGGTTGATATTACTGGTTTTGTGAATAAAAGTGAATTGCTAGAGCTTTATCAACATAGTAAGGCGTTTTTCTTTCCTTCATTGTATGAAGGATTTGGATTGCCAGTTCTTGAGGCGTTAGCCTGCGGAGTACCAGTGTGTTGTTCTAGTACTTCCTCGCTCCCTGAAGTTGGAGGCAAGCATGTGATTTACTTTGATCCTGAAAATAGACAAGAAGCCGCTGAATCTCTTCTTCAGGCGTTAAATGAAAAAAATGGCTATAATATTATCAAGAAAAGAGTGGAGTATGCTAAAACATTTTCTTGGGACAAAACCGCCAAAGCATTTCATGCAGTAATAGACGAGTATGTAAGGCAATCAAATCCTAAAAACTTCAAGCGTATTGCTTGGATTTCTCCATTTCCACCAAATAAAAGTGGGATTAGCAATTACTCTCTGGATGTTGTGAATGAGCTAAAAAAATATGTTGAAGTTGATTTGTTCTATGATTACAATGAAATTTGTTCCGAACTGCTTGAAGCGTTTCATTGCTACCCCTTGACCGCTCTTCCACAAAAACAACAGGAATATGACTCAATCTTTTATAACATTGGAAATCACACACTTCACAAGAATATGTACAAAATGGCTTTAAAAATTCCAGGAACAGTAATTCTTCACGACTGGTACTTACAACCATTCATGGATCATTCTTTTCTAAGGAGCAAAGACAACCGTGAGAAAGAATATTTTTATGACATTTTTGTAAATAACTACGGTTTTTCAAAAGAAAATATTGTTAAACTTACGAAAAATGGTATTGCGTCAGAACTCTGGAACTACTCCTGTACTGAAGAGCTTGTGCGCAAATCAAAGAGGATAATCGCGCATAGCCGATGGGTTAAAAGACAAATATTAAAATCAAATAAAATTGATGTTATCCCTCATTATGCTAAATGGAAGAAACCTGGGGAAAAATCTATTCAAGTGTTTAGAAAGAAAATAGGCCTACCTGCAAACTCATATGTTTTTTCGATAATGGGATTTATAAACAAAAACAAGCTTCCAAATTTAGTAATTGAAGCAATGTCAGCGCTAAGGGAAAAGGGCTACCCAGTAACACTTTTGCTGGGAGGTGAGGTGGCCGAAGATGTGGAAAATGATCCTTATTTCAAGAGAGCACTTTACCAAAAGAAATGGATAAAAAAACTGGGGTATTTAGAATCGGAAGATTACTATTCTGTATTGGAATTATCTGATTTGGTGATAAATTTGAGATCACCCAGCATGGGTGAAACAAGCGGGGTTCTTTCTCAAGCGATAGCTGCAAGAAATGATATTATAGTTATTAACAAGGATCAATATTCAGAAATCTGGCTTTCAAATATTCATAGAGTAAATATTAGCTATTTAGAAAAGAACTGTTTTGAAAACTATCTAGAATCACTTATTGTGTTTATTTCTAAAAAGGAAAAAAATACTGATGAGTGGAAGAGTAAGAATTTTGAAAACTCGTTAAAACTTGAATTCCTAGCCTCAAAATACTTGCTGTTCGATAAGAAAAAAAATGTTTAAACTCTCATTTAATAAGATAAAGAAAATCAATATATCGTTTTCGATTATCGATTATCTTGTGTTATTCATTAGCTTGTATTTGTTGTCTTCTGTCCCTTTATTAATGTTAGGCCTCTTTAGAGTTCCCTACGCTGTTGTTGCATCATTGATCACAATGATTTACGCTCATTTAACTAATAAAATATTTGCAAAGATTTCTTTTAAAAGCACTAATTTAATACTCCTGTTTATCTGTATTATTGCTGTAGTTTTGCGATTTCCCACTTATCACAACCTAGCAGGTGGTCAAGATCAGGGAATTTATGTGTCTATGGGAGCATATTTTGAGAGAGAGGGAAGCTCAGTGTTGCAGGAAGAAACAATTCATCTTTTACCTTCTGAAGTTAAGAGCCTGTATTTTGATACAAATATTTTTAAGAATTACTACCCTGGAACTCATTTGAGTGATCAATCGGGTGAGCGGCATTTCCAATTTTATCCAGCTCATCCGCTGTTACTCTCATTGTTTGGACATTTTCTTGGGAATAATAATGAAACATTAAGCTTGATATTTTTTGCAGTCTTGTCAGTTATTTTAATATATAAAATCGGAGCCGAAATATTTAAAAATGAAAGTGCTGGCTCAATTGGAGCACTACTAATAGCGATTCATCCTCTTCATGTATTTTTCTCTCGTTTTCCAGTTAGTGAATCTGTTTTGATGTTTTTCATTCTTGGTTTCATTTTCTACAGCTATAGATGGCTGAGTGAAAAAAGCCCTGTATGGTTTTTATTTGCTAGTGCAATGTGGTTTGCCATAGTATTCACTCACATAGCAGCTTTTTTTTATTTAATTCCACTTATAATTATTCTTGAAATAGTTGTTCTTAAAAAGAATATCTCAATAATTGACTCAACAAAGTTTCTTGGAATGATTTTGTTATTGCAACTTGTATCAATATACTATGGCGTTCATTTTACAAATCAATATTTCATTACTCAAGTCAACTACATGACTTCTCCATTAAAAATTATTAATGTCGATTTTCTTCATTTTTTTAATGAATATGGTTTAATAAATTCTTTTTTGTATTTATACATAATTGTACTGATTGTTTTTTACTTATTTAACATTTTTATATTTAAAAGAGATATCCATAATTATTTTATTTCCTTAATCGCTAGAAAAAATTTTACAAAATGGTTTATTTCACTTTTACTCACAGTATTGTTATTTATAGCTATTTGGAAGATGTATGAAATATCTTACACAGCAAAATATTCTAATTTAGAATGGGAGGCAATTCGTTGGAATGCAGTTAATAATGGCTTCGCCTCTATAGTAAGAACAACTCCATTTGTGATTTTAATGTATAGTGGTCCTCTTTTACTATTTGCTCCAGCATTTTTACTTCTTCCTGAAAGTAGAAAAAATCAGTTAAGCGTGTTAATTATAGGTTTTTTATTGTTTTATTTTTTCATAATTAGGGGTTTGGTTCTAAAAGTTGTGCCTTATCATTATTATTATGCAAGATACCTGTTGCCGGAGTTTTTGACAACTCTAATACTTTTTGCCATGTATACTTTTGCCGGTCTAAAGAAAAAAGCATGGTTCAAGGTTACCTTTCTTGCAATTTCAATAATATATTTTGGATATTATTCAATGGCGGTAACTACCCATCGAGAAATGAAAGGTTTAACCTCTTCTATTCAGCAAATAGCTGACAAAATTAAGGCCACTGATTTTGTATTTGTTATATCAAATTCTTACACACCACACATTAGTCAGCTACTATTTCCACTTAAATACTACTATGGTTTCAATGTTATATATACAGACTTAAATAATTTAAATGAGTATCTTCAGCTAATGGATGAGGAACAGAATGAAATATTTGTAATAAGCAATGAACAAATTGGCGATTTGGGTCAAGAAGTTGTTTTTAAGACCAGGGTAGAAACTGAAGAGCTAAGATCAGATAGATTTATTCCCACAAAAAGTACGCAAGTTCAGCATAAAAATTCATTACTGCTCCTTCGATATGAAGATTCACAGGCAAGCAATTTTTTAGCAAGAAAGCTAGTATTACCAAATAATTACCTTAAAAAGGGTGTGTTTGAAGATGGTTGGTCCAAGGACAGTTACACATTGTATGGAGTGAATTTTCTTATCAAACCAGGAAGTGAAATTGAAGTAATCGCTCAGGCGCCATCAAACACTCAAAATAGTATGGTAATAGATTTGAATGAGACCTCAATAACACTGAATAGGGACGGGACAAATCATTATCGAGGTATATTTACAGATAACACAACAATGGAAGTTAGGGATTTAACAATTCATATAAAAACTGTTAAGCCATGTGATATAAGTAAAAAATCAAGGGACTGTAGAGACTTGGGATTATTGATAGATAAAATTATTTTGAATGATGAATTTAGGTAGAGATTTATTTGGTTGTATAAACCAGAAAATAAATAATGATAGTCAACTTATCTCAAAAAACCTAGCTAACTTTAGATTATTTAGCAATATAGATATGGGTTGGAATGATAATTCTAAAAAAAGGATAAAAAAGCATTATGAGATCAATTAGTTGATCATTAAGCTTTGTTTTCGATTTCAATTCGAGCATTAAAGTATCTTCTGTCTTTGATAGAAAAACTGTAAAATTCTTCCTAAGCATACTTTCAAGCTGACGTCTTGTTAGCTCGTTAACATCATAGTAGTTGTTCCTTTTAAGTAATCGAAGTAACATGCTTGAAAGAAAGTGAGGTAGCCAAGACAGAAATGCAATGTGATAATGTGGTTCGATGATAGACCACTTATTTGGAGTTGCAAGATATAATTCTCCATTAGATTTTTTAACTCTTGCAATTTCTGATAAGTGAAGATGTTGGTTGTCAACGTGTTCAATCACGTGATTAGAGATCACCACATCAAAAAGGTTGTCTTTGAATGGCAATATTTCGCTTTTAATTTTGAAAAAAGGAAAGCTTGATGATTTTCTTGAGTCAACTACATCGACGCCTACTACATCATATCCTTGGCTAATAAGGTACTCCTCAACTAAGCCAGAGCCCACTCCTACGCTCAAGACTTTCTTTTCTATGTGTCCTTTTAAAATTATTTTTTCGATTTTCTGTGCCTTCTTAATTCTATCTTTGGTTACTACGTGAGCTTTTTTCATAAAATTCTCTCTACTTCTTTCTATAAATTATATAAGCAAAAAGCGACATTAGCAGATCAACGATTATTGAAAGAAACCTGAATACTAATATCGCCGCAACAAGATCGTCTTTTAGAAAGACGTTTGTCAAGCCTGTATAAAGGACAGTCTCTCTTATGCCGAGGCCATTCGGTGAAAATGGAAAAATAAAGCCAATTGTCCATGAAATAGGCGAAGCAATAATTACGTTAAATATTTGCTCAAAAGAAACAGGAGTCTTGTTTGGAATAATTAAGAGCAACGACAGAGCATAAAATAACCAAGATAATATTAAGGTAAAAAATGGAAAAACAAAATTTTTGTTCAGGTTAGGCATAAAAATGATGCATTTCTTAAAAACGGAGCTAGCTTTAATGCGTTTGTAGAAAAAAACTAGAAAAATTGAAATCAATAAAGCATAAAAAACTACATTTCTATTAATCGATAAGTGAAACAAGAGTGGAGTGGCTAGAATTAGGGTTGCTAAAATTGACATGAGTACATGCGTGTATATGCTCTGGAGAGTTTCACGCTTGGAAAGTGAATTAGACTTTCTAATTATTGAATATTTCCCAATCTGATCCCAAATACCACCTGGTATATATTTTGCTATATTTCCAAGGAAAAAAGCAGAAAAGAAAATTTGAAACGGAAGATGTGACTTATTAATAATTTTAGATATTTGATACCAAGAAAAAAAGGATAGAAAAATTTGAAGGGATAGTAGGGCTAAAGAAAGTAAGATGCTGAGGATTGATATGCTTCTAATTGCATCAACTACCAAATCTGCATTATTGGAAAATTTATTTACAATAAAAAATGAAAGAGCAATTAAGAAAATTAATTGAAAAACTATCTTCTGTTTTTTATTTATCATAATATTTTTTCAAATCTTTATAAATTTTAATATACTCCTTGGCTGTGTTATTGGATGAAAAATGCCTTAAGCTATCAATAGGGAATTGAGAATTGCTAGTAGTGCTTGCTCTCATCTTTTTTGCCAATTCGTTGATATCATCTGGATTGTTTATCGTGAAAATGGAAGAGTAATCATGCTCAGAAAGTATCGATAAAAAACCTGCTGTCTTGTTACAGATAACATTGCAATTAGAGGCTAATGCTTCTACGTAACTAATACCCATAGCCTCCTGCCATCCTTCTTTTGATGTTCTACTGACACCAACATATGTCCATGCATCAGAAAAAATGAAAGGTATATCCTCATGCTGTATCCAGCCAGTAAATGTAACATTCGGAATATTTAATATTTTCACCAACTCAACTAATTTGCTCTTATCAGGACCATCGCCAACGATTTTTAAGTGAGAATTCGGAAGCTCTTGAACAATAAGAGAAAAAGACTTTATAAGCGTAAAAATCCCTTTTTCTTCTACAAGTCTTCCTACAAAGAGAAAAGTGTTTGCTTTTTTTTTCTTTTTAGATATACTCCTAAATCGCTCAAGCTCAACAGGAGCAGGTATAATTTTGATTTTACTTGAGTCAATTTGTGTTATTTCCAATAACTTATTCTTGGTAATCAAAGAATTGCATACAATTGCATCCGCATTTCGAGCAATAACTTTTTTTATTGACCTGCCTAATATATTATTAAAGAAAAATATATCACCTCCGTGAATTGTGACAACATGAGGTATTCTAAGGAGTTTAGAAACGAGTAGGCCGCTAGCACCCTGTGGAATTATCCAGTGAGAGTGAATAAGAGAGTATTTATTTTTCAGAGATAATTTAAATAGTTTTAAAGTTTGGGAAACGATAAAAAATGGAACGAGTAGATATTTAATTCTATTTTTTCTCAAACTACCTATTGCTCCTCCTGTAGAAAAAAGCAATTGAAAAGCTGAAACAGGAAAATATCTAAATCTGTGAATCGCAACATTGTCCCAGGTTTCATCTTTAAGTGAATCATTAGAAGCAGGGGCTAAGATATCGACCTGTTGATTTTTAGAAATAGCTCTAGCTAAATGAAAAATAAAGGGCGTCGTTGGGTCATCTTTATTTTTAGGAAAATTAGATGTATTGAAAATTATTTTCATGATAAATCATTTTGTAATAATTTTCCGATTAATCGCAATTAAATCTGCGATCACCCCAACCAATCCCATTAGCAAACCCAGGTTAAACAACATTGAAGCCAAAATGAGCGATTGAACATGCCCCGCACTGGAACCATCGAAATAAAACCATAGATAGCGCATACCAAGTAGGGCGGACAATAACAAGGCAAATATTCCAGCGGAGACAAAAACTCGCAGAGCTTTAAACATAAGCAAAGTCCTAACAATCGTCGAACCTGACTTAAAAATATGGGACATCACGCCTTTAATTAATCGAGAATTGGAAGAGCCGCCAGATCTTTCTTTAAAAGTAACCGGTACTTCTATAATCGCTAAATCACTAAAAGCAATCTGTACCAAGGTTTCATGGGTGTAGGTGTGACGGGAAAAAATATTGAGGGTGGAGATGGCTTCGGCACTGTATGCCCGAAAGCCACTGGAAGCATCCTGTATGGTCAAGCCTGTCAGGTGGCGAATCACCCAACTTCCTAACATATTACCTAATTTTTTGGATGGTGGCATGTGGTTCAGTTTTTCAACCTGACGATTGCCATTCACCACATCAGCCTGACCCTCAAGAATGGGTGTAATGAGCTTTTCTATCTCTTTTTGGTCGTACTGATTATCAGCATCCGTGTTGACAACAATGTCGGCACCCAGCTCAACAGCTTTGGTGGTAGCTAAATCAAAAGTTCGGGCTAAGCCAAGATTCTTTTTACTGGAAAAAACATAGTCAGCCCCAGCTTTTTTGGCAACTTCGACTGTTTTATCCGTTGAACCGTCGCTCCAAACAAGAACATCAATTTTTTTAATGCCCTTGAGCTTTTTGGGAACACTGCTAATAACATCAGAAATCGTTTCTTCTTCATTAAAAGCTGGAATGGTCACGATCAGATGCATATCACGACTATACCGTATTGCAATGGAATATCCAACTCACTTTATCTTGTTTCAGGAAGTTTTTTCTGTTCACTGCAATATCTTCCTAAGCTGGTTATACTACAATCACACATGATGACTCCTTGGATTTTTGGCGATGAGTATTTGTATATCA